>OJKY01000005.1_pt1 | contig 306517 bp, 271 predicted proteins | sample 1596571 | NCBI WGS metagenome assembly OJKY01 (sample SAMEA4350170, study PRJEB24818) | metagenome | biome: human; feature: gut; material: faeces | place: Denmark | collected 2013-09 | reverse complement strand
AGCCAACGAAGTTTTAAAGATTATTGCCGGATACGGAGAGGTTTTAAGCGGTAAATTATGGCATATTGACCTCAAAACAATGGTTACGCACACGATTTTGCTTTAAACCATTAGGAATATTACAAACTTATCCCTTCTAAAAAATTACATAATACTTATAATCAATAGATTAAACATAAAAATACAAGGGATATTTTATTCTTAGTACAACTATTGTACAACATTTGCATAAAAAATGGGGAATTTACACCTTATTCCCCATTTACCAATACATATTCTATTGCTTCATCAATAGCTTTTCTCTTTTCATCCTCCAGCTCACTGGATAACCGACCAACTAAGTCTGTATCTCCAGTAATGGCAGATATCTCCTTTCCTGATTCATCCTTAACCGTCAGACGATAATGTCCGTAACCGATAAATTCTTTCGATAGAGTGTAACGCATAGAAAAGATTTTATGGCAGGAAAAGAAAAACGGTCCCGCTACCCGTTGCGTTACACTTTGTTGAAAAGCAGTAGGTACATTAATACTCTACACGGGGCGAAACCGTATATATACGGAAAGCGGCGGACAATAATACATAATGCCCGCTGCCGTTGCCAGCAAAAATTATTTTGCTTTTCAACCAAATATGTAACGCACTACAAAGATGGGGATTTTATCTGAAAAAACAAAGCCCCTTCCGGATATTAATCTGGTCGGGGCTTATCTGCTTAAATAAAGCGAACTTCTACACTGCAAATATGTATATAATTTTCGAAAAAAATTGTATATAATTCTAAGAAAATATTGTATTTAGAACTGCCATAGATTATAATTGACAGTTACGGCTATAACTGGAGACAAACCATTTCGCCCGACACCATAGCCAGCCGACAGACCCAGCCCCCAGCGTTTCGGCTTACCGACAATATCCCGATAGATATATTGCGTTTCATATACCGTTTTGGGATAAAACTTAAGCTCTTCAAGTCTTGGATCAACTCCGCTAATCTTTACATAGTAGCCAGAATCCCTGTACTCCTTGTATTCTCTCGGATGCCAGCATGTATCGCTTGCATGTACGGTATCGGAACTGTCTATCCATACTATATATGGCAAAGGCCTGATGATATACTGCGTATCTACCTTTACGTTTTTTACCGTATACGTACTGGTTATGGTATCATATATCTGTCCCCGCTTTTCTTTCTGTCCGGGGCTTGTAAACCACCCCAGACAGAAGATTACGGCCGCTACAAAAAAATAAAGAAGCCATTTCATAATTTAAGGTTTTAGCATTTTCGTGACGTTGCGAAAATGGTCAGAATTTATATTCATCCATTGCATTAAAGCAAGGACATTCCTTTATTCTCTCCCACGAATCTACAACTCCGTTGCCGTTGCTGTCCGGCGATATATCACGGTGACCCATGATGACGGCTTCGGGATAACGGGAATGAAGCATCTTTAAAAGACTTCTAAGCGATTTTTTCTGCTCTTCCGTCCTGTTGTCTATTCCTTTGCCCGAAGAATCAATACCGCCGATATAAGCCACGTTTATGGAAGTAGAATTATATCCTTTCACCCCGTTGCTTACCTTGCTGTCGTCAAGAAGCTGGTGTATTACTCCGTCTTTATCTATCAGATAATGATACCCCGGGTTCTTCCATCCCTTCCTCTTGAATTCAGCCTTTATATCGTTTACCGTCGCATTCTGACTGCTAGCGGTACAGTGTACGAATATGCGTTCAATTTTTCTCATTTTTCTGTCCTTTCTGTTGTGTTTCAAATAAAATTTCCGCTGCTATCTTAGCTATGTCGTCTTTATTTTCAATAATGACCGACATTGTTTTTTCGGCCTTGCGGAGTTCAGCCTTCTGCCAGCTCTTTTCCCTGACAGACTTGAATTCACAGAACACACAATATGCAGCCCAAAGCATGCTGAATACCGGAAACGGAACAACCACGCAACATATAAGGTCGATAAATATCAGGACCATGAACGGAGAAAAATATTTTTGAGCCTTAATAGCCGTTTTTTTATAGCCGGTAGATGTCCTTGCCTCCCCTCTCTGCTTGGCCTTCATCAGCCCTGCAACAAAGTCTATAGCCATAGCGCATATAGTGGCTACGGTGGAAAGGGCGATCAGTATGATGTGCATCATCATGTGTTCGTGTATGAACTGGTATATAACGTCTTTCATAACCTTATCAGAATTGCTGTATATGTAGTTAATATCAAGGTTACTTCTGCCCAGAACATGGCTTTCAGCCGCACAAGGCTGTCATACAGGGAGGCTTCCTCGCTCTTGACAAGGCCGTATATGATATATGCCAGATATGCCGCCCACAGCAAAAGAATCCATTTCATGTTATAATAAACCCAAAACTGAGAGAAAACAAGAAGCATTGAAGCACCCGTATAATGTGCTATTCGTTCCGACTTTTCTCCCTTAGCGAAATTGGGGGCCAGTGCCACGACTGCCATACCTGCCACGGCCAGGAATATGAGAAAGCGCGTATTTTCCGTGCTTGACTCAAATGCTACGGGAAGAATGCAGAATGCAGCGATAAGAATCACGAATGTGAACCAGTTTCTGTGTTCAATACGATAGTAGGTTTCCGATATGGAAGTCGGCAGACCTGATTTTCTGATAATCACAAACATGTAGATTATCAGTGTCAGTAATGATGCTAAAAAAGATGCGTAAATCATAAGCTTTTATTTTGTGTTTGTGTTGTACTGTTATATTATATAGATGATGGTTATTGCAACCGTAATTATTACAGGAGCCAGACAGCCGGCAAGCACGTCGAGCCAGTCCCATTTCCCTACACCGGAGTACTTCTGTGTATACTCTACGGCGCACATGGCAACGAATACCGCAACATCGGAAAGGATGGCGCATACCATGGCTATTGCCGTACCTTGAATGTCTGAAAAATCAGTCACCTGTTCAAACAAGGACAGTATTCCAATGCCGAGAAGCATCAGCAATACCCACAAAGCAAAACCGACATACAGGTGCGATGTACGGTTGCTTTCTTTTAGCCAGTTAAACATTTTCATAATAGTATAATTTGTGGCAGATCATTCTGCCTGGTTAAACGTCATTTTGTAGTGAATACAAGCTTTTCAGGGTAGTCCGTAGTATAGTCGTATGCTTCGATACTTTCAACGTCCTGCAACGCTTCCACAGCTGCCTTATGCTGTGCGGTTACATTATAACATGCAAGAGCGTAAAGCTCAAGAGCAGAAAGCATCTGTATGGCTGTGTCGCACGAGAGGGTGTAGCTTTTGCCTCCGAACCAGAGTGTGGTAGTGAGCATTTCGGCTTCCTTCTGTATGCGGGTTGAGTTCATCAGTCCTACACGAGTGTTTTTATCGAGCCATACGGATTCGCCGTCGAGGGAGAAACTGTTTACGGCATCGCTTGTGTCGTAGCTGTCTATCTCGAATATCTTTGCGGTTTTTGCGGCTCGCAGTTCGTCGGTGGGCAGCTCGCTTACTTCTTTGAACATTTCCTCCATGTCGGAAGGAAGACGGTTGGCGCGCTTGAAATAAATGTTTGTTCCGATACGATTTATGTACAGACCTTCTGTACTGTAAATCTCTTTTTCTGTAAATTTTATCATAATGTCACGATTGAGATTGATGGTTTGTTTTTCAGTGCTGACTGGATTTCTTCGTCTTCGATGATTGAGGCGTAGTCTTTTGCCGGGAGTGTGAGTGTGATGACGGAGTTGCTGTCTGTATTCCCGATGAAGAACAGCATCGCCTCGCGGCTTATGCCGGGTTCTTCGGTTATCATTCCCCATTCCTGGACTATGCAGGTTTCGTACTCGCGGTTGATGAAGAAGTCTGCTTCTTCGGGTTTCTCTGTCTCGCAGTATGGCTTATAGCCTTGTGCGATAATTTCTTCTTCGGTAAGCTTGCCGCCTACTTCCTGTCCTTTCTCTACTTCTTTGACTAGTAGCTGGTCGTTTTCTATTTTTGCGTACTTCATATTATTGATGTTTTTAAATGTTGCTATAAGTTGTCCGTCATGCTCGCAAATACGCAGGCTCCGGGAGTTGTACAGGCATCCTCCTTTTCGGATAGTACCTTGTCGGCGGTCTGAATATGGAAGCATAGTCGTTCAGGTTTATATATGATTTCTTATTTGGTTTGTATTTTCTTTTCATTGCACAGATAAACCGTCCGTTCTTGTTTTGGAAATAAAGCCATTTTGAGAATGTTTTCAAAACTTTCTTTGCCATTTGCTTTTTTATGTTGAAGGATGCTGTTCCTTTCATCAGTCCGAAATAGCTGTTTATGCTTTGCATGACGCGTATCGCACTGTCGTAAGAAGGAATACGGCTGTATTCTTCTATCGCTGCATGAAGGGCATGTACAGTGCGGTTGGATATGTAGATACGGTTCAGCTTTACCAGCTTTCCGCAGAACTTTACTCCGTGTGAGGCCGGCTGTATGTAGAATTTATCGGGATGGACTTTGAGTTTCAACCGCTCGGCTGCTTTTATGAATACTTTCCGGGCATGCATTATTTCGGCTGCGGTTTCTGTCACCACGCATATATCATCTACAAACCGTGTGTATTTTACTCCGGTTTTTATCATTTCCTCATCTGCTTCCGCCATGACGAGGTTTGCTAGGAGTTGGGAATAGAAGTTTCCTATCGGCAGTCCTTTGTCGGGTGTAAGCCCGAAAAGGCTTTTGTTAGGCGGAACCTTCTCCCACATTTTTATATCGGAGCGACGCTCGCAATCTGTGGCCGGATTGTGCTGTATAAGGGTGTGAAGCAGGGAGAGTTTTTCTTCCTTATCGGGTTTGTCGTAGTACATATCGGCGTATTTCCGCAAGATGCTGTATGCGGTTCCCTTGTCTATCGACATGAAGAAGCCTGATATATCCATTGTGGCTACGAAGGCTTTCTTTGTGTAGCCGTCCGTTACATCACGGATATTCCGCTGTATCTGCTCGATGGCGGTTGACGCGGAGTGTCCGATACGGTTGCCGTGGCTTACGTCACCGTTTTCTTTGTGTACTTTCTCGCAAATTTCTCCAAGCATCGGAGCGACGTAGTGGTGTACGATGCGGTCGGTGTAGTTGGCTGCAAACACTTCTCTATATACAGGATAGTCGAGAACAAAGCAGATGCTTGTCTGTGGCTGGTAGCCGTTTTCTATTCTGTTTATCAATTCATAAATACGCGACAGGTTGAAATGGAACGATGCCGCTTCGAGCGATGCGTGCTTGTTTTTGTAGCACTCGCTTTCGGCAGCTATCCAGGAGGACACTTTTTCTGATAAATCGGAGGCCGGCACCACACTAAACGTGCTGCTAGTGTTGTTGTTGTTCAAGTTGCCATTGCCCATGTTCACATACCAGGCGTTGTTGCCATTGTTGCGCACACAGCTCCAGACGTTGCCGCCCAGGACTTCTGCCCTGTTAATCGAAATAGCTTGCTCACCGCAAGCACAGGGACCTTTATCATTAAACAGTTCTGCCGACATAGTTCAAGACTTTTCGGTTCTGACATTCTTTATCCTCGCAAGCGAAGATAAAATATTATCGCACAAAACGTCTATTACAGACGCTTTCTCCTTGCTGCATCCTCCAAGGGCCACTATCAGGTATATTCCGAACTGCAATTCGTATGTCAGTTCTGTGGCTCTTTTATAATAGTCCATTCCGCGGACCTGTCGCATCGCATAGTTGAAAAGCAATGCGCCTTGCTTCAGCATAGGGTCTATATATGTTCTGCTTATAACTTTATAGGCCTTGCTGTTGATTTCTATGAGACAATTATTCAGGCGTATTACGTCCTGAATAATTGGTGTGTCCAAATGCTTCCTCCCGGATCTGTTCATTTCTATTGTCGCGTATTAAGTGTTAATATATTTTAATTAAAAAAAGTTGATGAGCCGTGCTCCGCACGGCTGGGATAAATCAAAAAGCGGAGGCCGGCACCACACTACACGCGCTGCTAGTGACGAGGTTGCCCAAGTTGCCACCGCCCATGTACACATACCAGGCGTTGGTGCCATTGTAGCGCACACAGCTCCAGACGTAGCCGCCCAGGACGGCAGGAACACCCCATTTTTCGTAACTGTTAAGATAATTTATCAATCCCGAAATTATATTTTTGTTCGTCCAATATGGGTAAAGCTCTTTTTCTCCGGCCATATATTTATCAAGCTCTTTTTGTCTGGCCATATATTTATTTTCAAGTGATTTGATATAATATACGGCGTGTTTGATATAATATACGGCGTGAGAGTCCGCCATATTCCAGTCGTAATTCGTTTCTGAATTACTCGGTCTGCTTATGTATGGGGTGATGATATACCAATAACCGTCAACAGTAATGGCTTCCGCTCCTTTTGCGCCCGGAGAAAGTAGAGGCCGTTCGGAAGAGTTTACTCCGGTGTCGTTCATGTTCACTCCGTTTGTTTTCTGTTGTTCGTATAGCCATTCAGCGTATTCAGGCTTAAAATAATAAGCGTTATTTACTGAATACTTATTATTTGTATTGTACATTGCTTTCAATCCTGTGTTCTGCCCGTTTACAAAGAAGAACATATCTTCTCCAGTCTGGGCTTGTGCACCGGCGGAATTAAGAATTTCCACATCAGTTATTGTGCCTTCGGCTTCAGAAGATGCTATGCCGCTACAAATGGCAAATCTGTGGCGAAGCCATTCATTCTGTACATACATGGCTTCAAGTCGTTCGGCATAATTGTCTACCAGCATAGCGTTACTGTTCCCGCAATTCTTTTCCATTATCCAGCTTTGCCTGGTGTTTCCACAATACAGTTTCAGCTTGTCGTCTTCTGTTACGGTCACGTTCCAGTCTGCCGCAAAATGGCTTCCTGCCGTGTGGGTGCCAAGATTTTCATCCGCTGTACCGTGGTAGTCGGTTCCTTCCCGCGCCCCGGTCATCTGGTCGTAGTCATATACGGAGTGCTGCATTGCGTTTGATGCCTTGCTTGTAGTGCCGGACGTAGCGTAATATTCTCCCTGCCACGGCCAATACAATATCGTTCTGAGTCCGTTACATTCCAGAGAGAAACCTACAGGAGGAACAATGAGTTCGTTATTAAAGCCATTTGCCACGCTTCTTTCGTTCCATTCCTTTACCGTGTAATGCTTCAGGTCTGCATCTACTATCTTGATATGGTCGTTTGTGGCAATAGCTGCCGTTCTTCCTTCTTTTGTCGTTATGGCGGTCGAGCGTACAGGAAGTGTCATCATTTGTGATTCAAGGGCGTATTCATCTCCTGATGGTATGGATAAAATTTTGGACGGATATTCTGAAAGGATTTCTCCTACGTTTTCCACACCCTTAGCCTCGATAGCCGCCTTTATTGCGGCTTTGCTTTCTTTCAGTTTGTTAAGTTTGTCTGCTGTTGTTCCCATCAGATAACCTCCCCGTTAATAGAATCAAGAATTGTATTAATATCTCCAATGGCAGAATTTAAAGATTCTGTTGTAGCATAACCTTTAGCTTCCAGCTCTGTTTCTGTGACATATTCGTCAGGAACGACAGTAAGATAATCACCTTTCGGTTGGTATGCCTGATTTGCTTCCTCTTTGGAAATCTTGCCATTCAGTTCTTCTTTTGTTGCAAAACTAGAAGTATCTATCGTTGTTTCTTCTATCCAGTTCCCGTTGCTGCGAACATACTTCTTTCCATCAGAGGGAGCATCCGAAATACCTCCCGTGTCCGTCTGTATCTCCAAGTCACCCGAACCGAGTATTGACTGCCCGTTGATGGTCTTGACATTTTCTCCGCTCTGAAGAGTGTCCTGCTTTCCGGACAGTTCTTCTTTGGTAGCCAGCCCGCTTATATCCTGGTGTTCGGTAAGATAGCCTTTTGATTCCAGCTCCTGCTTTGTGACATATTCGTCAGGAACGGCAGTAAGATAATCACCTTTCGGCTGGTATGTCTGCTGGGCTTCCTCCTTTTTGACATACTGTTGCAAAGTATCATTTAAATCCTCCAAATAGACTGCCTTATCATCCTTAATTCTTCTCTTGTCTTCTCCAATCTGTATCTCTGTAATTTCTGTCATATCACTAAAATATTTTCTTTAAAGATTGCTCCAGTATTAAAAAATAATATACTACCATCGAACTGTGCGGAAGTACTGCCATTGACAGGCACCCACTCACCGTTGTTTCTCCCATAAGTTTCTCCATCACAAGGAGCGTCAGGTATAGGAATCCCCGCATTTGCATCCATATTCCCTGACAAATCAATCACCTCTGTATCAAGCTCTCCATCATCACCACTTTCCTGACAGGTAGTGGAAACAAGTTGAAATGCATTGCAGGCGTCAACTGCTGTCTGACCTTCCTTACCGAAATTTTCCCACAGAGTAAGCATGTATGTACCAAGACACTTGTGATCAGTTCCACGATAATCACAAGCAATCGTATTGCCGTCTACAGAAAATTTCATTCCAATATTATTCCGAAGAGGCGTGATGAGAATGAGCTTCAGATCGCGCCCTTCAAGTGACCTGGGCTCTCCGTTAGTGGTTATTTCCCAGGTAATGTGTATATCTTTACCTATTCGTATCTTTTTCATAATTGCATTATAACATTTCTTCAAAGGCTTTCTTGACAAATGCTTTGTAGCCTATGCCAATATACTTTCTGACAATTTCAATTTCTTCGTCAGTAGCTTCAATCTCGCCTTCCTTATAGATTCTCTGTGCAAGGTCTAGCTCTCCTAAATCAGAGGTTTCACGATAAATAAAGTTTCCTAACTCCTTTGAAATATCTCTGGGCTCTAAGTTGCCTTCAATGTCCCTTGTAGGGACAGCTTTAAAATTCAGTTTCATAATATATATATTTTAGAATGTTCCAAGTTTTGGAGATTCGTAATAAACGTTTACAAATGCTGCACAATCGGCGTCAGCAAATCCTCCGTTTACGTAATGTGCACATCCGTAAGAAAAATAAGTTGAAGTCCTTTCTTTGACGCATATAATAGGAAAGTAGCTTCCGCGTATTGGTGTTATCTGAACTTTATAAGAAGTACCTCCTATATTGTGAGTAACCTTATATGTTCCTGTAGCTGTTCTTGACACAGAAAATGTAATAGGATTTCCTGAGCTGTTTGGAATATTAGTTCCTATTTTATTAATGACACTTCCGGAACTAGATATATAGGCAGAATATATACATTTAGCATAACTAACGATGTATCTTGTTGTAGTATTGGTTCCAACAGTGTAATTCAAAGTTATTCCTGTCTTATTGATCATAATACCAGCCCTGTTTTTATCAATCATGCTAAGTTCTCCCAGCGAAAATTTTGTTTGCTCATCATATTCATCAGAACTTTTATAAGATACTAATTCTATACCTCCTGTTGGAGTTATTGCTATAGCTTGGCTTTTATTGGTAGTTCCTTCGTCGTAGCTGAACATATTAATATCTCCGTAAGTATTACCCCCGGAATTTCTGAGGAATATACTAAGAAGCAAATTATTATTTTGGGATATTCTCATTCCTTCCTTATCTACAATAGTATTTATTGCGTCAGAGTTAGCAGCGTTCAGAGTTTTGACCACAAGTGTATCTGCATCAATAAGACTTGTACGGATATATCCACCGTTGATGATAGTATTTCCGGCAGATGCTTTATTAACCATATCTGCATAGCTGGAATACCCTAACTTCTTAGCTATATCATCCTTAGAGGCTGTAATATCGCTAGAATCCGCCTTACTATTAATAGTGCTTTGCAAATCACTATCGCAAGAACTGAATGTAATCATGCCCGACAGACTTATCTTCTTGCCGAATATGCTTACCTCGTTTTTGGTTATTCCTATTCCTGACTTGATTTCTTCGGTGGTAGAATAGTCGCTAGGTGCAGCACTCCACGGTGTTGCTCTTTCGCCTTTTTCGACTTTTAATTTCCATACACGGAAATATCCTATAGGCTTATTGCTTTGCAAAACTGAGGATATATAGCTCAGCTTAAATCTTACCTGATTGGATTCAGAACGAGGTATCGCAAAAGGTTCAGAGATAAATTCTCCTGTGCCGTTCGCCTTTAGAGCAAAGCTGCATTGTTTCGATATGCTTGATGTTCCTACATAAGCGGTAATTTGCGCTACATTGGTTTCTGTATTGTTGAATACAAGGTTGCTAGCTTCATAATTGAATGAAAGAGTACATACACAATCGGCAGTTCCTAAATCTTCAAGATAATAGGTATTCCACCATTGCGATGCTATATTGCTGAATGTAGTCAGCTTATTTTCTGAGCTTGTCAGCAAAGCATAGTTCTGATTAACAGATTCATCCACCTTGTAGGCGTACACCTTTGTATAATAAGCAGTACCTCTGTTGGAACTTCCATTTATTGTGAAATAGATATAAGCTGTTACGGCATTACTCGGTATTGTTACATATCCGGATATGGTTTTCCATCCAGTTGTTTTAGCTGGCACACCGTCTATCAGAAGGTAGGAATAAGTACCTGTCGTAGTCTTAATCATAAGACCTACTTTAACTTCATAATTAGCTTGTGAAGCATTAACTAAAGCAGATATATAGTATTTTTCACCGTATGTTACGTTAACTCCTCCCTTGCTGTATACGGAAATAAGATTTACATATTTCATACAATAGCTGGTAGGGCAACCACTGGGAGCGGATGAAGAAGAAATTCTTTGCCCTCCGTCATACAATAGGCTGTAATTAGCATCATCAAAGCAGCTATCAGGCACGATGCTGTTAATCTTTCCCGTAGTAGTTACTTTCGAAGAAATGCCAATCCAAATATTATCTGGCTGTAACGCGACTTCTGCTTTGCTTACACGTGTAGTCAGCGCTGACAAATTGTTGTTGGTCTGATTCAGGTTGTTCTGAACGGCAGTTACTTCTGACTTTTCAGCTTTTAAGGACAAGCTATTGCTTAACTGCGTAATGGAAGTCTGCATAGATGATACGGTAGTAATTGTTGCATACTTCTTGTCTGCATTTTGTCCGGCTGTTGTTATAGCATCTTGTTTTGCCTTATTAGCCTTATTAGTTGCGTCACTTGCGGCTGTGTTTATAATTTCCGTCTTTAGCGTAGTAATCTCTGTAGAAGAAACCTTGCTACTAATTTCGCCTTCTAATACACTGAATTGTGCCGTAACTTCTTTCTTGTATTCGGTCAAAGCATTTTCAGCATCTTCGGGAGCAGGCGACCAATCGGTAGATTTATTTCCCGTTTCTAATTTCCAATTATCTTCTTTGTTACCTTTCATTACAGTGACACCCAAATAAGCTGTATTTTCAGGTAATTGATATGTTTCACTTTTAGGAGAAGTCCAATTTATATTTGTTTTAACAGCTTTTATCCATGTTTTATCGGAATTATAAGCATGAATATTACCTGAATTTCCTCCAATTGATATATTCTTATATAATGTAAGAGTTACGTAATCAGAGTTAATCGGAATAAGTTCTTTTGTCCTATAATTTGTACCATCATTACTCCCACCTTTTTGTCCTGTTCCATTATCATAATATCCCGGCTCTATATTAGACAAAGCCAATAAATTTCTTCCTCCAATCTGAATACCACCTACAGCTTTATCTGTATATTGTTGTGAAGAAGTAACGGCTGCCGTAATGCTGTTATTGGTCTGCTCGAACATGGAGCTTACGGTTTCCTTGTACGAATTTAAGTCATTCCCTATTGATTCCGCATAGTCGCGTGCAGCATTTGAAATAGCAGTTAAAGCATTGGTTCTCTGTGTATAATATGCAGTTTGCTTTGTAGCAAAATCGGACGGAATAGTGATTGTTTCAGGCGAAGATGCAGTAAGAGTTACTAGCACAGCACGGTAAGCTGTATGTGCATTATTATAGTCAGTCGGAGTGCCTAGGTTGTACTTAGCATATCCGTTTGAAACTTGTGTTTTATCTGCATCAATTCTAGCTATTTCGTCCTTCAAAGACTGTTTTTCTGTAGGGGAAATAACGCCGTCTGCCGACCATTTATCAAGTCTTTCGACCGCTTTGCTTGCTTCTTCTGACGCTTGTGCTGCTGCTTTTTGTGCTTCCTCGGCAGCTTTCTTTGCAGTTTCTACATCGACAACCAATCCACCCGTAACATTGTTAATATACTCCTTTATAGTTTCTCCCGAACTGAACTTAATCGTATCGGCAATAATCATCACCTCAGAGCGTGAGAATGTGACAAATTCTTTTCCATCTAATGAATAAGAATTGATTCCACGATACAATTTAAAGTACGGCGCATCATTCCCGTATGCAGACAAGATAATAGCCGCCTGACGTGTAGCGTCAGTTTTGTTGCCTAACTGAACAATATCATCGCCAGCCTTCGGTTCGGTAGAGCCTGCGTCGCAATCTGTTTTAGAAAGGTCTATGTAATTATCCCCAACGCCAACGACAGCACGCCAATAATATGAGTTGCTTACATTTTCATTTACGCCTTCCTTGACGTTAAAAGTTTGTGCCCTCGCCAGGTCACCGACAACAAATTCCTGCTCTATTGTCTTTTCTCCGTCTGTGTTTTCAAAGTAGCATCGGTAGTAGTTACCCAAATCCTCCACACTGGAGCATGACATAGAAGCCGGAGTAAGAATAATCTGTCCACCTACATATTTGATTTTTTGAATAAGTAATTCAATGAAAGTTGCAACCTTTCTGACAAGCATACGGTCTACCTCCAAATAACTGTCACCGTTTTCGTCTTTCTTCAGGCAGAATCCAGTTCCTAAAGCACCCGTAGAAAAGTTTGCTGATTCTATACCGTTTCTAACAAGAATGGAAAGCAAATCGGCAGCACCTTGTTCGTCAATATTGGCTCCTTTCAAGCCTTTTTTATATTCTCCTATCGTCAACGCACCACGCAATACCAGTGAGAGTAATTCTGCTGCGCCTTGCGCATCGATATTTGCTCCGGAAATTCCAGAAGCAAAAACTCCAAACTCTGCTCCTCCCAGTAACTTCAAAAGAAAACTGGTTCCGTCCGACTGGTCCTTACGAAGAAAATATTCCGATAATTTGTCGATATCATACTGACTTAGGTTTTCCAAAATACCTACCAAAACACGACCAACACGTTCTGCTGTATTTTCTCCTTCCTGAGTAGCATTACGAACCTGTTGGGCTAACTTTTTCAATATGTCTACACTATCAGCCATCACTCACCTATCACTCTGTACACAGTTCTATTAGCTTTAATCTTACCTTCTCCCTTATAAAGAGGATATTCCTCTTTCTTTTCATTCAGGAACATAACACATTCCTTCAGGTAACGGTCGGCAATGGAGAACGCATCATCATAAGCCATCACTTTTTCCTTGAACTCAATATGTGAACTATACTCACTCTCCTTCTGAACTAAACCATACCTGGTAACATTACCGTCACCATTCTTTACTATTCGTGCGTAAGTATAATAAGCCAATGCCGTTTTTAACCCAGTCAGCAATCGCTTCCCATCCTTTCCTTCATACACTCCTCCATCAAGCAGAAGTTCATACTTTTCAGGATGCTCTTTAACATCCAGATAAAATTCATCTCCAAGAGCAGATTTTATGTCTATGCTCTCAGATTCACGGATATATGTTTCTATCTTGTCCTCGTCGATATGCACAGACATACTACGTGATAAGGATGAAACCTCAAGCGTTGTTATCAGATACTGTTGCATTTCTTACATACTTTAAAGGTTGAACGGAAAAGTCATTTGTCGGGTTAGTTATCTCATACCAATAGCGGAAAATACGGTCAAATGTGCGCTCTATTAAGCGTTGCTGCTTGCTGACAATAGAATTATAGTATTCGAATGCATCTTCCAGAATATCACCGGAAAATCCTACTTTCCCGACACGGATACAATACCATGGCTCCTGACCATATGCCGAATAAATACGTTCCACTACGCTGGAATCAGTTACGGTAAACTCTTTATCATAGTTCTGAGAATTCAAGGGAACAACTTCTGGCTTCTCCTCATCGTTTTCAAGAGTCACCTCCATGATTTTACCGCAATTCGTATCACCCTGAAGCTGTATAAGCGTATCGGTAAAGCTATCATCGTCATCAGGTGCCTTGACTTCATTTCCGTTAGCATCAAATGTCACATTAGAGCCCTTTTTCGTGAATATTATAGAACCTGGAAAGAAGTTGTTACGGACATTCCTATATTTTACGTTGGCCAAACCTTCGTCTGTACTCATTTCAGTTACTACACGATCACCTTTTCCAAGTGGATAGGTATCTTTTCCAGACATTGACACCCAAAAAACTTGCCCCTTATAATATTCTATGCCACCAGCAGCTTCTATTTGTGCAAGAACTACAGATTTCGAAGGATTGAATACATCAATATAATCTATATTTTCTTTCTTTACCTGAATAGCCTTACCTTTACGTGTTTTCTTACCTGTCCAATCGGGATGAACAGCTATTTTTGAAACATAACCGTTATCGTCAGGTTCCACAAGACGGCAGTTCTCGAACGGAATATGCTGAAGTTCCACGATCTGCCCAAGAATATTGTAATTCACATGAAGCGCAATTCCGTTAAAGTCTGCCATGTCTCGACAAACCAATGAATGTATATCATCTGCGGTTTCTCCTTTTCGGTTAACCACATACTCAGAGAAAGAAACCTCACGGAATCCGTTTCCCTCAATGAAATCAGCGAACCTATCAGCACATTCGGAAGCGGTAGAGCTTGCTGCTACAATATTTCGGAATGTCTGAGGATAAAGATTATCCTCCCCGTAAGTCTGTATTCCAAGTGCCTGCTGGTAATTCGTCCTAAAACGATTATCGCTTTTCTTTTTTAAGTCATGTACTCTCATAAATTCCGTGAGTTCGTTTAATTATTCTTTACCATCACCAGAATCATCTCCAGAACCTTCATCCGTTCCGTCACTCTGGTCGTCACCCTTATCATCCTCTGCTCCCTGTTCCTGGCTTATAATATCAGATGCTTCTTGAATATATTCACCCAGTAACTTCTTGGTCATTTTCTTTCCGGAAACCTTATAAGACTTGAATTCTTCAAAAATAGATTCCTTAGATACCCCATCTTTCAAAGACTCCTTTATAAGCGAAAGCAATTCAGCATCATAAGCCTTTCCACGATTATTTACTCGTTCCTGCCAGTCTTCGGGATGCTTAGAGAAGAACTTTATATTATCCGGATATTTCGCAAGATATTCCTCCGCAATATCATCCGTCAGATTCTCGTTCGTATAGAACTTGCTACTCCCGAACTCCATCTGCAATAAAGCTCCATTCTTCAAACCGTACTCAGATTTTTCTTTCATCTTTCCATTCTTTTTAAGGTACAACATCATTTCAATCACTGCATCATGATAGCAGTCACTACAAGATGTGCGAACAAACTTCTTGTCAAGCACAAGCGCATACAGTCGTTCAATCTCTGCCTTTTCGGAAGAAGAGAGGGAAGCAATGCTTCCCAACTCATTCAATCTGTTAACCACTTCAATAACATCTTCCATACTTATACCGGATCTGTTGTCAAGGCTTCTACAGCCTCCTTTGTTGTTTCATAATCCGTCTTGTAATAGAATAAAGCAGATTTCGGAACCTTTGTTTCCTGCAACGATACTGACCAACCACCTTCTGTTTCCTCCGAATACTTGTCATTGCTGATTTCCGCAGCCTTCAAACCCTGGTAGTAGCCGTAAATCTGGAAGGCAGAATCCCCTGGATTCTCTTCCTTTTGTAAGCTCTTCGCCTTATTCTCTAAAATAGTTACATATTCACCGTTCGCCAGCCCGTCAATGATATCTGCACACACGTCCGGATCATTGGCCAGAATCACCATATTCACCGTATTAGTAAACGTGTTCCGGTAAGTACCGGTAGCCAACGCTGTATTGGTCCCTGTAAAAGGAGTGCTCCCAGATACAACTACCTTATACGCCTTCTTACCTGATTTCATCGCAAGCGTTTCTATAACATTCTTACGTGTCGTATTGAATGCAACGGTAGAGAAGTCAATATCACTACGGTTCATGATAACACCTTCCTGCTCCAGCCCCGGAACAATAGGGTCATCGCAATTCAATTCGATATCTCTTTTAATTGCATTATCACATATCCCCGACATATTCCCTCCTTTCATTAATAAGCTAACTGGAACAAATTATCTTCTCCAATCAGGCAGCCAAGCTTACCTGTAGAATACAGATAGTTTACACGCTCTTTACGTTCAAACCAGATATCAAGATCTGACATAATCTGATTCGCTGGAGTACCGACAAATAACTGCTTCGGTGAACCAAATACAGCACGGTGAGGAAGATTCAGTTTTGTACCATTATTCTGGTATTTCTGAATAAATCTGTCCCAAATTGATACACGATAAACCAACGTGCCATTATACTCTGTGACATCAAGTCCTTTGAATATCTGTTCCCATGTAAGGATTTCCTTATATTCACGTTTCAGATCTTTTGCAAGAGCATCACAAAGTGACTTCGTACAAAAGATACCGGCCCCATCCATTGATGCAATACGTGAATCAGCATTTTCAAGAATACCGTCAAAGATACTGATAGCAACTCCAGCTTCTTTCAGCTTGCTGAACTGCAGGGCTGTTGATTCTTGACTATTAGCTTCAATTGCAGTTTTCTGAGCTTCGTTGGCTGTACCGATAGCAAACAATTGTTTCCAGAACCCGTCCGCAGTCTTGAACAATTCAACATCCACTCCATCTGTGATCTGACCTGCAGATGTTGCGTTCTGGGCCTCAGTATCACCAAACCAGATGAACCTCCACAACATGTGTTTAATAGCCAGGTCCATTGCAGGATAAACGATGTCATCCATATATTCTGTAGAAGACAAGTCTCCAATATCAGTACCTGTTTTCAGACAGTATTCCGCAATTGTGTTCTGCAAGTCTGTATAACACCACTGTAATGGGATTTGCCAATCACCAATTTTCCATTCCTTCTCTGCGAAGTTGATATTAGCTTTTTTGTAGGTAGGATTACACCCGGAACCTTTCCAACCAATATCATCCATATCACCTACCCAACCCAGCTTATCACCATTGTGTACATTCTGACGAAGGGTAAAGAAACGCTCTAGTTCCTCATCAAGGAAGTTTGTTGCAATAAGCAAGTCTTTTAAGCTCTGTATTGCTCCATTGTCGGGTGTTAAGCTAGACAAAGCCCCCCATGAAATTCTTGTATTTGCCATATTCTACTTATTAAATCTTTGTTTATTTTTTTCTCGAATAGCCGCAAGTTTCTTATCAATCTTGCTCTCATGTTTTACTTCAGGCTTTCCTTTCACCTGTGGAGCACGACCAGACGGAATATATTTGCTTGCTGCAGCTTTGGTGAGTTTTTCAATACCACCAGCCTTAGCCACTGCATCAAGAATCTTTATCTCGTCTTCTGTCTTAGCATTGGCCGTCAAATCAGAAACCTGCTGTTCCAATTCAGCGATACGAGCTTCCAAAGCGGCTGTATCATCATTACCTTCTTGAGGTTCGCGGATTTCAGTAATAACCCCATCTGTTACTACGATCGTCTTACCATCCGGCATTACATGTTCGCCATCAGGGCTTGCAGGATCTCCAACCTGCGGATCGCCTTCTTCGCGTTCTACTGTCAATACATCCCCACCTGCCGTTGCAAGCTCCAACGCAACCGCAGGCACATCTTCAATTTTTGCATAACCTAACTTGGCCAGCATTCGGTCAAGCAATGATTTGCTTACCGTAACTTCATTTTCTTTCTTTGCCATAACTTTATTGTTTGTTAATATTCGGGCAGACTTAGGCATAATAACTTCGCTTACAAATCCCAATTGCTTTGCCACCTCACCACCGAACCATGTTTCTTTAGCCATTTGTTCTTCGAGAAGGCTCCGATCAACTCCACAACGCTCTACATAAAGAGACAGCATTTTTTCACGTTCTGCTTCCAATCCTGACTTCAAGGATTCCAAAGCTTGAATATCGACAGAACCTTCAATTCCGGGACAATAAGGAGAATGAATGAGAATCTTGGCATGAGGGTACATCTTTCTTCGCTCAATAGGTGCAGCCAGAAGAATAACAGTTGCCATTGATGCACATCTGCCAACTACAGTGGCAGAGATTTCTTTTCCGGTAGCCCGTAACGCATCATATATGGCATAGCCTTCTGCCACATCTCCCCCGCATGAATGTAATTCGATATCTATACGTGGATCATCAACAGGAATCCAGGAAATAAAGTCCTGCACGTCACTGAATGACACTCCATCAACTCCGGTCAGATACCAGTTTTCCATCTTATCGGAATCAGCTACTATGTCTTTATTGATAAATAATTTCGCCATATCTCTTAATCGTTTGAAACAAAGGTAATGAACACGATATGGCTATAAGAATTTTTGAAAGGAATAGCACTGACACGCCTTGTCAGTCGATTTTCATAAAAAAAGGTGAGCCGCTGCCCACCTCAATTCATCACATGTCCACTTCCGTGGAAAACTTCTTCACAATTCTATATATTGTCCTCTCATCGACGTTGTATTCATCCGAGAGATACTGTAATATATAGGTTTTTTTATGCCCTTCGCTGGTCAAACGTTGATAGTCATTATAGAGTTCAAGATATCTCACGTCTGACGGTTGTACTGGGAGTGTCTGCAACTGCTCCATCACTCCCTTGTGTGTCTTCAGAAACTCGTATGCGTTCATAAATTACCATTACTCTCTAAAAATTTAACTTTATTAGCAACCGAGGTAAATTCCTCTACCGAGACTTGTGGAGCTGGAGCCATTAACATACCTTTGGCAACTGCTCTGGCAAGCATATCCTCACCGATAGACTGGTTAGACGATTGCGCTACATTAATAGGAACACCTCCCCCCATCTGATTGAAGGAAGAAAGTATTGGTGCGAACATTGAGGTGGCTCTGGCCGTCATCACCGACTCCCCATTACTCAACTGGGCAGATACACTGTCGCTGGTTCCTGTACCTGGTCCGGTGACTAAACCACCTGTTGCAAATTTAGCACTTTTTACGGTATTTATTGCTGTTGCAATATTAGCTAATATAGTTCCTACTGTTGTAGCTATAGCAGCTATATTAGCAGGGAAAGGAACAGACTGCGCTTGTGCTATACCCGCTGCCAAAGCTTTTCCGGTATTTATTGCTATTTCCGCCAATGCTAATGTCTTGGATAAGATAGCAAAGGCTTTGTTATTCTCTCCTAACGCTTCGAAAGCAGAAGCCAATCCACCTGTAACTGATTCGATAGCCTCTAACTTCGTCTGCTCAATTTCTACCTCCTTATCTGCAATCGCTTTCTTCGCATCAATATATTCCTGATTAGCCTGAAGCTTACGGTTGAGGAACTCCTGTTCACTCTCTCCTTCCTGCTGCTGTATGCTATTCAACAATTCGAGTTTTTGTTCAGCTTGTTGTTGCAAGATATCCAGCTCACTCGCACCCGACTGTTGCATTTGCATTATTTCATTTTCCATTCTCAGTCTGATGGCCTCCTGCTGTTTCTCTGAAAGATCCTTCTCGTGCTGCGTCACCAGGTCATCCATCTGCTTGTTGTACTTGTCAGTTATGGCCTGCTTCATCTGCTCAGTCAGTTCTTTGTCGGCCAACTCTGAATCACGTTGAGAGACAAGCTGCTGCATCTTTAACTGATACTCCTGTTCACTTCCTTCCTTTACGGCTTCAAGCTGCAAGGAGATAAGCTTGGTACGGTTGTCTATCTCCTTCTGCAGTTCCTCGTCAGACAGTTTCTGGAGTTCCATAGATTTTTGCTGCTCCAATGCCTTTATCTGGTCATTGATAGCCTGACGGGCCTTTACTGTAAGGTCTGTCTCAGTTTGCAGCCTCGTGCGCAAATCCTCAATCTGACGATTATATTGCAAGGTTATCTCCTTACTTTGTTTATCACGTCCCTCCTTCACAAGAGCCAACATCGCATCTTCAGCCGCTCTTACCGCCTCCAGTTCTTTCTGTTTAGCTTCCTTAGCCTTGTCAGCACCTTCCTGACGTATCGAATTCAAAGTATTCTGCTGTTCAGTCTGACGTCCATAACTGTCCTCCATCAATTCCTGCAATTCATTGAACTGATCCCTGAAATTTTTCAAATCTTCTATCGTACTCTCAGACAACCCCAACTTACCGATAACTTCATCGGCTGTGATATCACCAGCCTTAATCTGTTCTATCAGCTTACGAACCTCACCATTCATTTCTTTAAAGCCCAAAGTATTTGCCAATCTTGCTTCTGCAAGTTGTGTCTGCACATCCAGGTCTTTCTTTTCAATCTCGGCAGCTCTTTCGGCAGCTTTAATACGTTCCTGAGTGGAAAGAGTCTGGTCATCAGCAGTCTTTTTCAATTTCTCTATTTCCGCACGGTTGGCCGCTCGAGACATTGAAAGCATCACTTCTTTCTTATCTATTTCATTCAATACTTCCGCCAACTTCCAAGCCTGCTTCGTTTCGTCTGCAATTTCTTTTCCTATACCCGAGAATACAGCTTTAGCATCAGCACCAGCCTGCTTGAAATTTCCGGTAAACAGATTCACCAATGCACTGCCTAACTTTGATGCACGGTCTATTATCACATTGATTGTTGCTCCCAAAGCAGCCATTATCTTGTTAGCCGCTTCCACCCCTTTCTGTGTTTTAGTGAACCATGCCACAAGCGATCCAAGAGCAACGACCAAAGCACCTATACCAGTACCAATCAATGCAACCTTTAGCAATTTCAATACTTTAATCCAGCCAGTAGTAGATGCAGACACAGCAACCATTTCTGTTTTCATCCCCGCTAAATAGTTCTTCAACCCTCCTAAAGAAGTTACCATTTGATTAATTTGCTGGACAAAAGGTATATTCGCATTTGCGGCATCGATAATTGCTTCCTTGTAATTACCTACGTTACGGTAATAGCGCTGTGTTTCTTCCTCGGCGCCCTTCAAAGAGTTCGTAACCTCATTTATCTTATTTTTCAGTTCCTCACCTTTGGCTCCCTTTCTTTCCGCTTCAGATAATGCGTCATACTCCGATGTAAGATTGGAAAGTTCAGCCCGAAGAGACCTCAGGCTACCTTCCTGCTCTTTCTCCTGCTTGATCTGGTTCTGCATGGTCTTTGTAATAATTCGTATCGAATCATTGCAGTCAGCTATATAGGCTTTCGATGCAGCCATTTCTTCATTATATTGCTGGCGGGATATTTCACCATCCTTCAATTGTTTTTTCAGTTTGGATTCAGCTTCACGAGCAGCGTCAATCTTTGTCTGATATTCAGCGATAGCCTTAATTGCCTCACTATAATTTACCTTGATATCAAGGATCTTTTCTTGTTTGTCTGCCATAGTAGTTTAAAGTTGAAATAGTTCACATTCACAAATACCCGTTTTCTCTGCCTTGATTGAGATAATTGCATAATACTTTCCGTATTGTGCAAGATATACCGGGACAGACATATCCAAGTCTCTAAGCTCATACTCTCTGATTTCTATCAGTTCAGTAATTACTTTCGGCTCCCTTATCACATCCTGATACACCTTGTATCTGTCATTGATGATACTTTGCCAATCAAGCCCTGTAAATACCCCATCATTCTTTTGTGTTCGTATGAGAAGCCGTGGAGTAACACTATCATCATATTCCAACACATTATCTGAATCATACGAATACAATGGTATATAGGCACATCCATAATAATCTGTTTTATCTGAAGTTTCCGAACCAGCAAACGGCAAAGTAATAACCTCAGCCTCTTCATCCAGAGTGGCATCATCCACATATATTACACCGTCATATACACCATCTTCATCATCTTTCCACTTGTAGATATTCTTCTGAGCAAAACCATCCACACTGAAGACAAGTGATTTCGGACGATTATCCCGATATGAAGCGACCACCCTCTTGGTCCAGTTCAAGGCTTTAGCCTTGTTAGATATTATATCATCAATCTTTACGAACTTGATACCTGAAGAGAAAGGGGCTGCAAAGCACCCGCATATAGCAGATATAGCCTTGATAAAATCTATCTGTTTCATGTCAGGCAGATTGGGGACCAAATAATATCTTGTATTTCTATATTTATCAGAAGAATCTTCTACAACGACTTGTGATATTCGTGGGGTTATAGTAATACTACCCATAAAATCAGATGCTCCTAATGCCGAGCTGATTCCTTGTAAGGTGACGCTAATCTTTCCCGATATATTCCCTGCGACTGTCGTTTCATCTGTATCATTATCAAAATCAAATATAACCCTCGAACGGCCATCACTATCAGCTCTAATTTCAGAAGGATATATGGTAAGCAATGCCACATTATTTACATCCCTTACTTCAATCCTCATAGTATCAGAAATATACGAAGATGACATAGTAAAGGAAATCGAACCAGATAGATTTAGAATAATCTTCTTAAAATTCACTATTAGTCCCATTGTATAATTTCCGCCTTGACTTCCCGTGCCTCCAATTGTATACAAGTAATAATTCGTTATACTATTAGATTCGAATCCTAAATTATAGCCACCATCCGGAATGCTAATTAAGGTTATAGGGGTAAGCTGTATAGCACAGCTTTCTGAATTTTTTGAAGAATCATTCCTTGTCAGCAAAGGGATAATCAATACTTCAAGACAACCAGACATTTCTTCAGGAAAATCAAACACTACTCCACTATCACGGCTAATCTTGTCAAATATCCACTTAGCGGTAATGGCCGGATGATACCATACTTCCTTTTCTGTATCACTATATCCATATTCAACACGTGGAAACATTTCGGACGGAGCATCCTCACGCCTCCATATCACATAATCCTCTCCTTCTACATCACCATAAGATAAGTCTTGCAGTTTTTTATCATCATTTACAATATCAGCAAATGCTGATACGTTTCCCCATGCCATTGCTATATCAATAGTATCTGTTATCTCCATCAGCGTGACATTTGCATCCGATACAATTTCAACTCCATTCCGAAGATATCTTCCCTTATGGTTGATCCGAGGGTATCTGGTCATATACGACGGGATATGCGCATCATCTATGACAACGCAATTCCTGACAGTCAAAGGCAACTTTATCGAATACGTATTATTGCTAACAATCTTACTCACGTCGGTAAATATGTTGCTTTTATAGTTCAGTGTGATATTGGTATTGTCATCAATATCCACAACCTTATTGTCAATATATAGTTGGTCTTTCATAGGCTTTGTAAACTAAGTTCAGGTAATATTATCGTGCATATAAAATCCTGCAATACGCTCCGCTCTTTTGTAAAGTTCTCTACAGAAACATTAATCCCTTTCCATTGAGGTTTCCCATCCTGATATCCTGAGAACATATCCACTACCGGAGACGTTGCCAGTTCGAATAGAAAATCATACGTATCGCTGTCTACTAACGGAGCACATACCGGAAGAGTATCATTTTCCGTTTTTCTTTGCTTACGGCCAGTACCCCCATGATATCCGTTCACATAGCTATAATCCTGCATATTATTCCGGAGGAACTCACCATCATTGGTGATCTGTCTAACTTCATCACCAGGAACAAATAACCAATAACAATACATGCCATGCCTATTAATCCAACGCAGATATACACCGCTCTGGCAGTCGTCTACCTCACAGTCTATACGTGTAGCCGTATTGGTAAGCCCTTTAAATGTCAAATCGAATGTATGGTCAAATACGGAAGCATAGGAACTACTTCCCGGCAGATAGAAAGACACCGTATTCTGAGCATCAATACCAGTAAGCATCAGGTTCCATACGTTCTGCCCTGACAAACTTATAGGTGATTGAGATTGACCGTCCACCGTAACCTCCACACTGCCAGAAGCACCAGAGTACAATCCTACGGAAAAAGGAAAATTCTTGAACCATGTCAGTTTTCTATTACCATTGTAGCGTTCACCAACTCTCATCGCTCCCCACATGACAAACATATCGAATCCGAAGCTATTATCCGGCACATCAATACTAACCGAAAATTTTCGTCCCAGCTTACTGTCTGTAGCACCGGACAATGAATAATCAACATCATTTTCGCCTGCATCAAAGAACCCTTGAACATAAGACGATATATCGAAAAACACGGACTTTTCAAACATTTCCCGGTTTTCCTGCCGTGTTGATCCGGTCTGTACATCTTCTATGGTAACTGTCACTGACTCGTAATTCTTACCATAAAGATTGATTATTATAGGGTTAAAAGCAAATGCAATCAAATCGGGATATTCCACCGTTGCCCCATCAAAACTACTTGTTCTCATTGTCTACACTGAAATTAAGGTTAATATGTTTCACTTCTGTATCAAATATTCCAACAACACGATTCATAATTTCCCTGATCGTATTCTCCATATCCGTAGAATAGACATCAATCTTACCGGATCGATATAGTGATGTTCCCTCATTGGCAATCTTCCTTGCTACCAAATAAGCGAATGATTTAGGATGTTCTACCGTAATTCCTTTATCTTCCATCCATTTCAAAATAATAGCAGCAAATCCCTTTGGCACCTTGCCTGGCTTTCTTCCGGTTTCCAGAACCTCAAATGCCTGACGTCCCCACAGGATTCCACCGTCCTCAGTTAATTCCACTTTCAAGCTATCCCGTGTCCGTCCGCTGGCAACCTGACCGGCAGCTTCATGGTTAGCGATAATGCGCTTTCGCAACTCTTCCAAGCTGTCGCCTACGATATTTATAATATTATCCTTTATTCCTTCCATATACGATATCCTTCACACTTCTACCAGGGCATAACACAATCCCGGAAATCTCCTTCAATTGAATAGAGATAGTTATCCCAGTTACATTCACATTCAGTTTGTCATAAAAAACCGAGTAAGGAACCAAACCTGATATCGGTTCAAACAATCCGGATTGATTAAGCAAGAGAATAAACTCTTTAGCCATATTCTTGCATTTCTCTACTATTGCATCATTATCCGTCCCGTCAAAATCAAAACTGGTCTTATCCATAAACGCCAGCATACAGTTCGGATAATCCTTCAACTGGTTAGGTCCAAGCTGGAAATTACCGCTGACAGGAAGCACGTTAAGCACTGCTGGCAAAGGCAATTTGTCAAGACGCACATTAGCCATCTGCCAGTTATCGAAGATGTAGGTAACCCCTTGCATCTTGTCTACTACACTTTTAATCTTCTGTTCTACTGTCATTTTTTGTTCTTGTTTAAAATATTCCTTAATCTCCGTTCAAATCTAATCCGTTCCGCATCCATATCCAGACACTTGTATACTCGTACCCATGGTACACGTTCTACCGCCTCATGGTCTGTTATTCCCATACGTTGTGCATAATAATCCAGCAGACCGAACAGCCCAAAGTTCAATCTATCAGAGCCAGCTTGCTTTTCCTCAGCAGAAGGAGGTACCGAAGTGGAAGCGAACAACTTGTTGATCCGCTTTACCTCACGGGCCACCCAGAAGCAGAACCCGATAACCTCGGATGCATCCGCCCTCATCACCTCACGTTCCGACATTCCCAACAGCACACGACAAGGCACCATTATAGTTTCCATATCCGTACTGATAGATTGCAGTTGCATAAGCTCACCCATGCTGATGTCATTCAGCGTATCAGGTGTCCTGACCTTTCCGACCTTCCACGGCTTCCGTATCTTCTCCATCTCTCCCTCGATTCCGCGTGAAAGATTACCAATTATCAATAATTCTCTTACTGTCATGTTCTTCCAATTTTAGCTTTCGGTCTGTGAATAATAGGCTTTATCCTGAAAAACATAGCCATAATCAACATATCAAGATAATCAGGAGAATGACCAAGTATCTCCTTCATCTTCTCCTTGCTTATGATTCCCTTCTTACGTGTGTCTGCGTCGATATGGTCCTGCTTCAACACACCAAGCTCTTCGATTATCCGTTCCTTCTGTGCTTCCATACAGACAATACGAATCAAACGGGAGTTTATCATCTCGGCCAGCTTGAAGCTACATTCCGACTTCAGGTTGTCAAACTCAGGATTGACAGGTCGAGTGCCACCATGAAATTCCTTGATGCCGTTCAGATAGCTTTCAAGATAGCTTCCCAAACCGTCAGAATCGGCTATCATCTTACTACGAGGAATGGAACATTCTATCATCATACGCTTCAAATCTGCCTCAATGGATTTTCCGGTACTGTACTCCTGATCAAGCTTGATGTAGCAGACATTTCCTTTCCAGTGACCTGCGACAAAGCGGTCACGCCCTTTCATTGCAAGGTCAGCAGAACCGGAAGAATCACCCGCAGGCTTGACAAACTCGTTTGTGAACAAATCGCAGATAGCATCATAATCGCATAAGGCTGCCGGATCGTTGTCATACTCCCAGTTACCGAAGTACAGACGTTCCTTTGTGACTCTGTCCTTCGTGTTCCGAAGACTTTCGATGTAGTCATCTGTGGCCCATGGGTTATCCTGCACCAGAGCCTGGATGAAGGCATACGGTTCCTTGAGCTTACCTTCTTTCCACGGCTTGTAGAAATCCCGATACAGCCAGTTCTTCTTTGGGTTGCAGGTGATAAGTATCTTCCCTGGTATACCATATACATCATTCATGTGACGCCCGATACGGGTTTTCAGAACCTCAAAGGCAAGATAATGTACCTCACCAGCTTCCTCTATCCATCCGCCTGTATATTCCTTTGATCCCAGACGTTCATACATCGGGTCCTTTACCGGATAATAGGTCAGGTCTATGTAGACTATCTCACTTCCGTTGTCGAATGCTATCCCTTCATTGGTCGTCCTATAAGCCGTGAAACCATGGGACTTCGCTACCTTGTTGAAAGTAACGGTTACGGACTCCCGGCTGTCCTTCAGGTTGTTTCGTCCGACAAACCAGCGTGTACCAGGAAGGTAATAAGCACATTGCATCAGCCACTCACAACCCAACCACGACTTTCCACCACCTCCAGCACCTCCATACAACAGGAACTTCGTCTTGTCATCCCGAAGGTAGTTATACGCCAACCTCTGCTTTATGTTCACATTCTGTCCCATATCATTTCAGCCTATCCGCCTCCGGAGTATAGGGAAGGAAGTCGAAACCCTTGAACGGCTTACCTTGTGTCGTATGGTCCACTTCCTGCTTATCAGCTAACCCCAATGTACGAGCAATGATATTCGCATTGAACGCACCAACACACGCCCCCTCGAACTGCTGCGTCTTGATGGTTTCCTCCACACGCGCGATGACTTGAAGAAAATCTTCGTCCCCTTTGTTAATACAATCCTCCCGGAAGTTGCTCCACCACCTTGTCGAGGCTCCAAGATACACGCACAGTCCCATAAGAGAGTACGGCCGAGAAGTAGGAGTAACCTCCTGCTGGGTGTGCTGCTGATTCTCTGTTACAATCTCCTTACCTTTTGTGATCCTTACAGGTACAGTCTTCTGTATGGCCTTCCTCGTTGTCCAGGGATTCTCATCGCACCACTGGAAATACTCGCACGCCGCCTCCCACAGAAGTTCAGGCGTGGCAAAGAGCTTATCCCTGCCATGCTTGCTTCTTAACATCCAGAATTTATTTCCTTTCGGTGCAGCCATAATCACAATTTTTCAAAAACGGGTAATATCTCCTTATCCAAATCCCATCTTCTGTTGTTGGGAAGCGGAAGGCTAAATTCATATTTGAGTGCTTCCATATATTCCTTGCGAGATGCCTTTCTTTCGTTCAATACGGAAACCTGAAAAGACGATCCACGCAACTCTCTGCTTTTGTCAACTTCAATTCCTTTTTCATATATTTTGAAATCCGATCCGATGAACTCTTCCGTAAGACGGCATACGTCCGCCATGGAATGATAATGCTGAAAGTACCATTCGCCGAAACGGAAATTGGCCGGGCTTCGAAATAGTCCGGATTTCTCTGTATGGATTCCTTCAGCTTTTGAAGCTGTTTTTCGGTTATGCTACGAGGATTATTCTCCAGCTTTTTCAATGTTTCTGTTTGTCTGTAAATCACTTCCATATCTCCTAATATTTGCGTTACAGAACAAATTTACCCGATAACCGCCACAAAGCTGTTACCGGGTATTCACAAAGCACTGACAAGGGTTGTCAGTAAGTTATCAACAATCAAAATAAATGTCATTACATCTGCTATTTTATTTCATCCTTTTCATGTAACTTTGAAAAAAATATACTAAAAAGCATGGAATCAATATCAATAGAAAACAAACTTGAAGAATTTAAAAAGCATCTTGACATTAACGAACGTACTATTTTTTCTGCCAAATTTGGAGACGGAAAAACCTACTTTTTAAATGAATTCAAAAAGAAATATAGCGATGAGAACAAGGAATCTGCCGATGAAAAAGAGAAATATTACTTTATAACTCTATATCCAGTTAGTTACTCTGTAGCTGAGAATCAAGATATTTTTGAATATATAAAGAGAGATATACTTCTTCAATTAGCAAATGATGAAAAACTAAATCCAATTGATTTCGGAGCTATAGCAAAGTCTATATTTACATGGGAGAACCTCAAAGAAGTAATATGTTTTTTAATTTCTAGTTTGCCTGAAGGGAAAGTTCTAAGTAAAATACTTGAAAAGGGAGAAATATTCATTAAGAAATACAAAGATAAGAAAACAACATTCCAAAAATACGAATCCTGGTTTACATCACAAAAAGGAGGGTTATACGAACATGATGGCTACACAGAACTTATTATAGAAACATTAAAATACATCAAATCATCTGGTTATAAAACAGTCCTAATCATAGAAGATCTTGACCGTATTGATCCTGCGCACTTATTCCGTATTCTAAATGTACTTGGAGCACATATTGATGAACACATATACAAAAAATCCGAAAACACTAATAAATTCGGATTTGACAATATCATTACAGTTTTTGATTACAATACAACCGAACATATTTTTCACCACTTCTACGGTAAAGATGCAAATTACGGTGGTTACATCAATAAATTCACAAGTCATCAGCCATTTTATTATTCGATAGATAAAGTAGCACGTGAATATCTATACAATGTCATATCTGAGGAATGCTGTATACAAAAAGATTCTTTTATAAATATGTCAACGAATATAAAAAATAAATTAAAATCATTATCAGTAAGAGATGTAAATACAATTTTAAACGGAATCGATTTATATATTCAAAAAGGTGCATATAAAGGAAGACATTTTTCGGATTTTAATACAAAATCTCCATTAACGTATACGATTTTAATATTAAAACTATTAGGAATAACCGAAGATGAAATTAAAAATTGTATTTTACAATTACCAATTCTTGATTTACTAAATTGTATTAATGTTTTTTTATACACTAGTGTAATGGGAGCTTTTAACTTTAGAGGAAACCTATTTTACATAAATAGGGGTAGCGCATCCGAGCATGAGATTGTAAAAAAAATTCAGATAGGGGAACTAAGTGCAGGTTATACCACTGAAAGTCTAAATGACGATCAAATTGAAAATTGTATTAATAAAGCATTTAATTATATTACTAAGTAGTCATAAACAGGCTGTCAAATTCTCATATTTTGAGAGACAGCCCATATTCTATCTCCTTTCCACCTATCCCAGCAGGATATACATCACTGCCAGGAATAGGTAATACAATTTCGTTTTACTCATTCAAATTTTAATTCTAGTTGTTGTCCGTCAGGTTCTCTATATCTGCGATTCGATTGCATAAAGGCTTTCCGTAAGGCTTCAGCAATCTTATCACGCATTTCTTTAGATACATGATTCTTGTCGGCTTCGCTGTTCATTTGGAGTATCTTGTTAAGACTGCCGTTTATTGGCTTTTCATCAAAGAACAGGTTATACTCGGTAAATATCCGGGTGCAATCCTTTGCAGCTTTCTCTTCTTCTGCATCCTGGTATCGCTCTATTACTGTTTCCTGGGCTGCTCTCAAAATCCTTTGTCCGCGTTCGCTCCTGCAACCATGCCATTCATTCTCGAACATGACAGATATTGCACGCTTCTTGCGAATCTTACCCAGCTTTGCCCACCCATAATACACTTTCAGCTTTCCCATATCACTTATTAATTACTATTGCTATAGTTTTAGTCCCGGTTCCGCTTTCCTTGAAGGCTCCTTCTTCAATCTCGAATTTCTTTCCTCCATTATCATCCAGCCATTTTCTGAAATCCTTACATTCAGATTCACTTCCAAATTCCCAGTGTGGACCAGTTATTGCAGCTAATACACCTCCGGAGTTCAAGCATTCATACATACGCCTTACATGCCGAATGTCCTGATTTTTGCTGAATGGCGGATTTGCGATAATCTTATCATACCGTGCAACATCACACTTCGTGAAGTCATCTCCAAGAATACGTATATTATCCTTTTTCGATAAAATCTCCTTATTTTCCGGCATAAGTTCGTAGCAATCTACAATTACGTCCGGACAGCTTCGATGAATTGCATCTATGATAGCACCAGTACCTGCACTTGGCTCCAAAACCTTTTCATTTTCATGCACGCCACCTGCCAGCATCACAAGCCAGTCGGCTACTTCTGGAGGTGTTGCAAAGAACTGGAAATCCTGCTGTAAATTACACCGCTTTCCTTCATGAAGAATAGAGAATACACGTTCCGCATTGAAAGGGAATGTAAAGCCCTGCACTTTTCCGCCCTGCCAGCTTCCTCCAGCTTCTTCAATCCATTTCTTAGCTTCAGCATAGGACTTCTTATTAAATTGTACTTGAGGAAGTTTTAACACATTATCTTCAAGCGTGCAGTGCATGAGGATTTCTTCCACGCTCCATTTGCTTCCCGGATCATTTTTATTGCGCTTGTTGTTCTGCTCCAGTTCGTCACACCCCAACAGACGGTTCAACGACTTCTGTACTTTTACGCTTATGTCTGCCATCCTTGACATCCATTGCAGGATTGCAGTCATAAACTCCAGATCCACATGTCCGGTTTCATCGTAAATGTTTTCCCGGTCTATCAAATCCGGAAGGTTATCAAGAAACATGAAGCTACCATACAACGCTTCGATTAAATTCTTTTTTTTGCTCATCATAACTTTTTTGTAAATAAATTCTTGTCGTATCAATACTTCCGTGTCCCAACAGGTCTGCCAACTGTACCACGTCATTGTTCTTTTTTAGATACATTTTTGCGAAGAAATGCCGGAAAGCATGAGGGTGCATCTTGCTTCTATCTATTCCGCACTTATCGCCCCATTCTTTCATTGACTGGCACAAGCTCCGCTGTGTCATCCTTCCGCACTTTCCTACGGCGATATATCCGGTCTTGTGACTCTCTTTCACGTATGCTTTCACTTCAGCCTGCAACTGCTTGCTGAAAAAGAACCTCCGGTACTTGTTTCCCTTTCCCTTTAGAGTGACTTCACCGGAAAGGACGTCCTCCCACTTGAATTGGAAGAACTCGCTTACCCTTGCCCCTGTTGTAGCCAGTATTTTGATGAAAAAGTACCTGTCCCGGTTATGACAAGTTTTCAAATACTCAAGCAGCCGGTTGTATTCGGCTTCGGTTGGCACGTTCTCTGTATTCAATTCCTTCTTGAACTTAGGGCGCTTCAACTCTATCGGTTTCTTCAGCCATTTACTAAATCGCTCAAGTGCGGTAATACGTAGTCGTATCGTTCTTGGAGACAATCCCTCATCCTCCAGCATCCGTACAAAACGCTTGTAATTGTCAACAGATACCTCGTTGGCGTATTCGAAATATTTTTTTATCGAAAATGAATATATCTCCAGTGTATGTGGAGAGTAATCTTCATCCTGTGTAAGGTAATACACAAATTCATTCATCAGTTTCATGTTCTTTTCTGAAATCTTGCTAAGCTTCTCCAAAGGTTTAACTGATTTCTCTTTTCGTGTGCGTGAATATCCAATACCAAGATAATTAAGGAACCCACATAGAGCGTCTTTAATGTATTGCTTGTCAGATAATTCAACGGCATTCTCTCTGATATAAGCCTTGTATCCTTTACGGCTTACCTGATAATCGCTTTCAAGGAATAACTTTACCGCTTTGATATCTCGGCCAATAACCTCATAGCTTTTATCGGTGCTATACAAGTGGGATACGTATTCTATAAATATTTTTTTATTTACTTCTTCCATATCAGTTCCATCTTTGAGGTCGGTTATTTATCCTATCAAGATACGCGGCTATCTTCTTTTCCACATCCTCACCGTTGCGGACGAAAATCCTTGTATGTGACTTATCGCCGGGGATAGCTATATATCTTCCATGTTTCTCCAGTTCCCGATGCTGGGCAATTTTCAATTCTGTTCCTTTTGGATTTTTCTCAAGGTCAACTTTACGTGGAACCATCGGATCATTTTCTGTTATCATTTTGCACCTCCTTGTCTTTGTTCATTATTCTATCAATTCTTTTCTTTTCCAGCCATTTAGCACCTTTTTGGAATCCCTCCTTAAACGACTTGTCGCAAGCCTGACAAATAAGCGTTTCAGGATTATAGGTCAAAGGGCATTTTTGGCACATCTGGCTGAGTCCGTTCGCCTTGCCTGCCGCCTGCTTGCAGCCGCTCATCAAGGATGCAGGCTTAGGCATATCCTTCAGGTCGGCAAATATGCGTATCATATTGTCGAACCCCTCTAGGTCACTGAACATATCGTCACCTTTCTTGTTGAAATCAACTATCTTAGCAAATTCCTTGAAGTACAAGTCCGCTGCTTTATAGTATTCTTTCTGCATATAGACAATGCTATCTGTCATTATCCTGCTTTCCTTAAAATTATCCTCTATCTCAGACAACAGATCGTTGGTTTCACACATCAGAAGCTGTACCAGACATATCATACGGCTTGTTTTCTCCAGTATTCCGGAATCCTTGGCTTTCTGAATAATTTCCTCTCCTTTGGCTACCTCTATTTCTTTGACGAGATTATGTATATCGTCATACAACCTTTTTATTTCGGCTCTGTCATTTTTCGATAAAGCTTTCTGATACTCCATTTTAAGAGCATCAAGCTGCCGGTATAGTAGTTCCATTCTCATATTTTTGTAGGTTTTTATTATTATATTTATGAAGCTGCCCTCCTAATCATCCCCATGTTACGGTTCACAAGTTCGATTATTCTGTCATGGTAATCACTGGTACCGTTGCAAACCGCACGGCTTTGAATTATCTTGAAAGTTTTCAAGTTTACTTCTATTGTTTCTAAACGTTTACCATTCTTCTGTGCTGTGAGAATAAGGCAATCCCTATGTTTGTAATACTCATTAGCATACACGCAATGGTGCATGGCTTTTCCTTCCTGATAGAATTGGGTAACACTTTCCAGTGGACGGATCACAATATCCTCATCCTTTATTTCCATTCCCAAAAACGGCTGGATTCTTTTGATGAATGACAGAATATCCTGTTTCATTCTGAACATGCGTTCAATCCTTTCCTTTCGTTCCTGTTCAGCCCGAATCTTTGCTTCTATCTTTCTCTTTTTCTCAACCAGCTTGTCATGCTCTTTTTTCAGGTTCTTCGGGCATACATAGTGAGCGTTATGGGTATCGAGGTGGAAATAATCAAGCAAATGCAAGTAATCATCATACATCGAGCCATCCTTGATGATATATCCGTTACGGTTGCAGATATTCACTGCCCACGGATGGAAAATTCCACCTCGATACATGTAAAATTCAAGCATGCTATACTGTTTAGTTTTCAATAACATTTCCGCATACTTGCTTTCACCCAACAAAGCACGTATCAATACCGCTGGAGTAACTCCATGAAACGAAGTGCGAAGTCCGTTCCTACGGAGTATAGGCAGCAGCTTGACTTTTGGATATACATGCCCGTTTATGTCATAGCAATTATATCCGTAATAATCAACAGAATTTTTGATGCTTATCGGCTGTGTGTATATCCAGGCATTCTTACCCATATTCATTGGCCTGGCCATTACTGTTTCTTTCCTATCCTCATTTATCCACTGCTGGCAAACTTCCATGCTATGGTACCACATATCACCCATATCCGTACTTTTTTGTTTCCTAATCTCGATATGTCTAAGAACCTGAAACTTGTCAACGGCTGTAACGATTGTCATGTATTCATACTGACACAGTTTTTTCTTCCTGCTGTTTTTTATCTCCAGTCGTTCACCGCAGTAAGGACACCGTATGTAACCTTCCTTCTGTCCAGTAGTGTCAACCCATAACCTTCCACATTCACTGCACCACATTTCATCCTTACAGCGGTAAGCATTATGCGAAAAACAATGCTTCTTACCCCACCGTATTTGGGCTTCTGTTATCGCTGGTAGCTTACTGCTCAATTCAGCCACCAGCCTTTCACGTTTTGTCCTTGGTCTCATAGCTCACCAAATAATGAAAGTTGCAGACTATTATCTTCCCCTCTCTTACGCTTCTGCATAGTCTTATGCTGCGGTTTCGGTTGCTCAGTTCTGGAAGGTTCAGCAGCCGGGGCAACTACCTCCACACGTTCCTTCACCTTGTCCAACTCGATGTCATCTTCGTCGTAGTAATGGACAGCCCATCCGTATACGGTTGATTCATCCACACCAACTGCATTGTCATTTTTCGCCAGCTTACGGGCTTGTGAGTAAATATACTTGCAGCATTCCTTTATGCTCTTGTTTGCTTTCTTGTATGTTTCGGCAAAGAGAGAATCAGTCTTTGCACGATTCTCCAGATACGTCTGGATTGTTGTTTCAAAATTTGACATAATTGAAGTGGTTATTTGGTTAAGATTATTTTCTTCTCGTATCACCATCAACATGGATGATATTAAACATCTCCTTGCAGCGGTCGGCTATGTATATACCATATCGTGTGGGGATGTCATTTAATTCGAGGTTAGTAGTGGCATATGTACAATATTCGTAACGGAACTCATACCGGAGCTGAAGGACGGTCTGAATTACGTTCAATCCGGTCCCGAAGTGCTTTGCATCCGAAGGTTCGCGCCCAAGTTCATCAATACATAGCCCTGAGGCGCATTCTCGTTGCACGTAGCGAATTATTCCGTCAATTCCTTGCTCCGCATAGCATAGAGAGATTTCCGCGGCAGAAACGAACGCAAATCCCAAATCTTTCCTGCTAAAAGCAAACGCATATCGGTTTACCAAACTTTCATACTTCTGAAGTCCCTTCATTAACGTAGACTTTCCAGTACCTATCGGACCACAAAGCAGTATGCCTTTGTTTGGATCAAGGCTACCCTTCATCATTCTGCCAGCTCTCTCCCAAACCCACCGGTATAGCGCATCAAGTGTTTTACGATTTCTGTCGTCAATAATGAAATCAGGAGATACACTGCACATACATTCCACGAGTTTAGTTTTCCAGAATGCTTCTGCTCGTCTGGCATCACAATTCGATTGCCTTGAGCACTCCTGTCGTTCCGGAATCCGTACTTGACTGATTATCTCCCTTACGGTTTTCAGATTGCTTTCCATCTTGAAGTTGTTTTTCGATTATCCAAAGATTTGCCCGACTGTCCCATCTTTCGATACGGGCTCCGTTCGTGTTTTTCCAGCTCAGGCTGTCGAAGTGATAGAAAAATATCTCCGCCTGCTTCTCCCAGTCAGGCAGCTTTCCATCGAAGTAGGCTTTTACCTGCTCCAGTGTCGGAGGTATAAACTCCGGATTTTGAGATTTCGCTTTTTTCGGCTTTTCTTTCTCAGGCGGAAATAACTCGCCAGAGTTATTATTATTCTTAGTCTTATTCTTAGTCTTATTATATGGTTGTACTTTAGGTTCAAGGTTAGGTATAGGATTAGGTTCAAGGTTAGGTGGTACTTTAGGTATCAAATTTTGACACCTAAATTCACATATAACTTGATATTTCGTTTTATCCCGTTGTCCATTTCCACCAGCTTTGAATGTTATCAAGCCTGCTTGAACCAATCTGTTTCTTGCGGTTTTCATCGAATTAACCGACACTCCCACGTCAGACGCTACCTTAGTATCGCTACGTGTCCAGCTATCCACCCAGCCTAAACGATTCGCTGTTTTCAACAAGTAAAAATAAAGCCTCGTTTCACAGCAGGTAAATTGCCAGTCTTCATCGAGAAACCAAAAGTTATTGATTAGTTCTATATAGGTCATAGCAGATATTCGTTTACTTCTTTCATAAATTCAGTAAGGGAACGGCATACGACATACCGATTTCGGTACTTCTCAGCTTCTCTCTGCCATTCTTTTTGTCCGTCACTCTGTACACCTTTCGGAGTTTTCATTTCAATACAGAGGGAAGCATATCCTTTTTTGGGGATAAGGAGTATAAGGTCGGCCACCCCCCTTACAACTCCCTCGTATTTCATCCTCGCTCCGGTCTTTGCATCCCTTCGACCACCATTCGGAACTGCAAAGAGAAGCAAAGCCAGACTCGGGTACTGAAGCCTGAACCATATCAGGCAATCGTGCTGAATCTGGCTTTCTGATTGTGGTGTAGTTTGCTTTTTCATAATTTCTGACTGAATAAGTTCATAGCCATATCCACTACGCTCTCCTTAACCACATCGTCCGTTCCGGTCACTCCGTTAGCGATGTTCTTCTTGGTTTGGATCACGTCATACATATAGCGGTCAATCGTATCTTTTCCTAAATAGTAGTAACAGTTTACGTTATTCTTCTGACCGTTACGGTGTGCCCTGTCCTCTGCCTGCTCACAGTCTGAAAACGTCCAGGGGAACTCGATAAATGCAACACGGCTGGCAGCGGTAAGCGTCAAGCCCGTACCTCCTGACTTATAGTTCAGAATTATCAGCTTGCATTCCGGATCATTCTGGAAGCGATCCACTGCATTCTGCTTTTGAACTGCATTATCATCACCCGTTACGGTAACTGAATCGGGAAAATGATTCTTAAGCTCCATCACAACCTCCTTGAGATAAGCAAATACAATCAGCTTTTCACCTCCGTCTATCACATCATGGATGAACTCAGAGAATACCTTGATCTTACCTCTTGCAGATATGGATTTCAGGATTCCCATCTTCACCATAACCTCACCCCTCAAAGCCTTCTGTATTTTTTCATCATCCGCATTCTTATAGGTACGCAGATACTGGATCAAGTCATGCTCTGCCTTGTCGTACTCCTTACGGTTAGTAATGTCCACCTCGATGTACTGCCGTGACTTATCTGGAAGCTGCGTTAGAACCTTTGCTTTCTCTCTTCGAAAGAAACAAGTAGTTGATAATCTCCAATTAAGCTCCTTCACGTTAGAGCTTTGCTTCGGCCCGGCACAAAACTTTTCAATGAAGTTTTTATACCCTCCAAAATCTTCCAGACGTCCCATAATCTTCAACTGCTGGATAAGGTCCGTATTGTTGTTTACTACCGGAGTACCCGTAAGCTCCAACACATATTCCTTACCCTTACATATTCCTTCCAGGAACTTGCTCTGCTGCGTCTTGCTGGACTTGCACTTGTGGCTCTCATCTATCACCACAGACTTGAAAAGCGATATACGCGGATCGAAAGTAATAGAGCGCATGGTAAACCGTGCATCATCTTTTATTCCCTGTACGAAGAACTTCTTCAGACTCTCGTAGTTGGTTATGAATATATCGCATAAGGCTGTCCCGTCCGCCTTTTTCTGTTCGTAGAACCGTTGCCAACTTGACTTGTTCTTGTCATCAAGAATGATCGCCTGCTTTCCGGCAAACTTCTTGAACTCTCTCTGCCAGTTTATCTTTAAAGCTGCCGGACAAACAACAAGGCACGGATACGCCTTTGCTATCGTAACCGTGCCTATCGCCTGCAACGTCTTTCCCAATCCCGGCTGATCACCGAAGATACACCGCTTATGCTGCAGGGCGTAAGCGATGCCTTCCTTCTGATATTCGTAAGGTTCCAGAAGAAGTCCATGCGGAACCGTCAGTTTCGGCAAATCTGGTATCGTATAATCATTGACGACCTTAGTTGATACCGACCGCTGCACACGGCTGCATATCCTTGCCGATACAGCCCACTCTCCCATCTTATCCACATACCACTTATCTTCCAAAGAAACCTTCCAAGCCCTTTCATCAGGAATGTAAGCAGCTTTCGGATTCTTAGCGACGCTCGGGATTCGATGTACTAAGTCTTTCAGTGTGGGATGATAGGGAAATGCTATCTTATAGCAATTCGGGGTTTGCGTTACACAAAATGGGTACAACATAGTATTATGATGCTAACTGAGTTGTTTTAGAACGATGGGAGCTTCTGGGTTTGATTTTCTTACCGTTTACCTCTATCGTCACTTTCGAGTTATCCATTATCTTCTGAAAAGCTTCAATGTCCGGACTGACCGGAATTTCAGGCTGAGCTTCCGGTATTTCGTCTGCCTGAACATCAGCTGCTGCCTGTTCCTCAAACGGAAGTTCCTGCTGCACAACCTTCCATTTCTTATTGAAGATATACTCATTCACTTCATAGCAGCATGACTCTATGGCCTGCTCCAGCTCAAACTGAAACGCATAGTCCTCGTTGTCATCTGCGAACTTGGTAAAGGGTGCGTTCAGGTTCAGCACCTTGTTACTTTTCAGAAACCGTTTTCCGGTAAGTGTTACTCCCCTGCTGTCTCCGTCACCTCCTACCGTATATCCGGTCACCTCGAGGATGCTGTCTATATTATCCGGCATATCTTCCAGAAATTTCTTTCCATCCGCTTCCTTCTGTTCGCAAAGGAAAGCCATATGAGGAACCAGCGCCTTGAAAGCATTAATCAAGTCGCTTGTCACGAGGTTCTTGCCCTCAACCGTAACAGTGCCCGTTTCATCCGTATAAGTAGCAACGAGGGTATTATCCTTCGTCACTTTCGCTTTTGTTATATTCATGTCCTTATCTCCTGTATTTATATTCGTTAATAAACTCCTGATAATACAAGTCATCGGGAAGAGGAAGCGATATTCCCAGTTCAGTTGCAGCATCCGCTTTTACCTTATTCAGGAAATCCGTCATCTGTAAAGTGTTCAGCCGTGACGTACTTCCGGCAATAACCGTTTCCTTTCCGTTGATTACAGCCATCCTGCGAAGGAAAAGGTTACAATAGTAGTCATGTACATCCTGCTTGTCTGTTCCGGTTTCCTGTTCGATGCAGGTAAACCAAAGCCACATTAAAGCGTTCTGACTGATAGTACGTGGTTCCGTATACCGCTCAATGGTAACTTTGTAGCGTCCGTTTCGAAGCTGGCTGCACATGAAGTCGAAAGGCTTGTCAATCCTTACTACTCCCTTTTCCTTCACCAGAATAGCTGTCTGACTCATTCTTCTGCAAAAATCTTTTTATCGGTTATCAAATCTCTATTCGCTTCCAGAAACTCAATGAAATGCTCCACGTGCTGCGTGAGCTGCTTCACGGTATGTTCGTGATTGTAGGTATAGTATTCCGGATAACGTGTTCCAGAAATAAGCGGAGTGCGGCTGGTACCACCTTTCAAAGCAAAGGCCGTATATTCAAATGCACTCACGCTCTGCATTTCCCCTGAAGCTATCAGGCAGTAAGGATATACATGCCGCTGCCATCCGTGTTCGTACTTTCCGAAGCTGTACGAGCTTGTCGTCTTGATGTCATATACCACGTCACGTTTCAATTCATCGATGAATCCGTAAAGCTCCACATCACCGTATCGGGTAGGCAGAATTGCAGATACATACAACTGGCTTGCAGCACCGTCGAAATACTTAGCCTGTTCATATACCCAGGCACGATCGAATAAGAAGTTACGCATGGGCGCCAGCTCCGTAGCCGGAAAAGTAACCTGAACTGTATTCGTTTCCCTGTCTCCAATAATGGAATACGGTGCCCGCTCTGTCGGCACATGTGGCTCATTATGTACAGCCATATCAATAAGCGCATTGAAAGCTGTACCTTTATCGGCTGCTTCGCTGGAAAACGGTACACGGTTGATCGCGTCAATCAATGACTGCTTCAGTTCCGCTTCAATCTCTTCCGGAGAGCGCTTGTACTCTCCGGTTTCATTGTCTATGTTGAAGAAGCTCTCCACCTCTTCATCCGCCCTCAGATAAGCCTCGAACTTATCCAGAAGTGACGGATACATTCTGTACTTAGGCTGCTTCATACTGCTTGCTGACTTTATTCAATTTCAATCCCATTTCCTTGCATCGCTTATTCAAGAGAATGCCAGCCTGTATCTTGCTGTCAAAGATGTGCTGCATACCTGCAAGTGATTTAGACACGTTGTTTGCCGACTCCACATCATTTACCATCTCAATCTGTGCCTTGATGACCTCCATCAGGTCTTCGTATTCGGAAGAAAGCTCCGTCTGCTTTGCCTGATACTTTGAATAAGTGTTAATGATATTCGTCATGAAGTTGTTCTCTCCAATCAATTCTCCCTTGTCATTGATAAGGGTTGGAATTTCCATGCGTTCCGGAAGATTGCAGGTGTTCTTCCCGTAGAACTTCTCGCAAGGGTTGAAGGAAATAGTACGCTTCCTCCCTATAGCTTCCATATATCCGACCAGGTCCAACTCCTTAATCAGGTCACCGGCGGAAGAACCACCAATTTCCGGACGTATCTGCTTTTCGTCCCCAACCTTTTCCTCACGTTCATGCGCAACGAATATCACCGACTTGCCCATAAGTGATACCTGATTGACAAAGTTGATGAACATGTTCTTCCGCAACCCGTATCCCTGGAGGGAAAGCGTGCCGTCTGCCTTGCGCATCTTAGGATTGTTCTGCATGATGTACTTGTCCATGAAGGAAAGCATCTTGCCAGCCGTATCAATTACGAATGTAGCGTACTCTGTAACCTCAGGTGACTGCATCACTTCGTCAACTTCTTCCCATTTGCTGATTTGCACCGTATCAACACGGTGTGCAGCGTTCACACGGTGTATGCCTCCATCAAAGTCAAGCAAAAGCGGATGCGGTGCGCTCAACGCTAATGTGGTCTTTCCCATACCCGGCTGTCCGTAAATAAGTGCTGATAAGTTGGTCTTAACGACCAGTTCGTTCGGTTTCTTAATAAGTCCCATAATCAAAAAATTTAAGTGGTTAATATTGATTTATCCTTTTGTCCTGAAAGGCGGCCAGACCTCTCCGGACGTGCTTTCATCCCATTGCAGCTCTAAGCTGCGCTGACGGACCATACTTCAGGTCATCCAACTGCTTAATGGAAAATATTTTAGGAGAGTTCTGATAAACTCCCTTACGTACCCATTTTGCAGCTCCAATAGCTATCTGATGATCAAGCCACCCCTCTCCGTATTTGCGACATGCCTTGGAGTAGGTTATTTCATCAGAAGTAGGATCGTTACGCCTGATATATTCCTCTACCGCTTCCTTTGCGGTTTCACGTATGATTATCTTTAACTGCCATGCGTCAATCTCCATCTGCTCTCCTCCTTATCACTCTGGTTACTCTTACTCTTGTCTGCATCCGAGTGCATCTTCGCATATCAATCTGGAAATCCATAACTGCCATTACAAGGAAAAGGACTGAAAAGAATAATTCCAGACCATGCTTTCGCAACTCTTTCAAATCGAAGTTTATTTTCAGCTTTTCGCAAAGCATATACAATACCAGTTCCGTATCTTTGCTTATCCCCAGCTTCCGGTATATGTCACGCTTCTGCGCCTTTATCGTCCATTCAGACCGTCCTAACGTGTCCGCGACCTCTTTATCCGCAAGCCCCTTGCAATACTGCTCTGCGACCAGGTGCTCACGCTCAGATAAAGCATTCATGACACACGTTTTACCTTGAACTCACCTTTTTTACGGTCTATCTCTCCTACTCGTTTCCAATCAGCCCCTACCACACACATTTCCAGACGCAATCTGGAAATAGTTGTATTGACTGAAGAAATGGAAGAAATAGGAAATATCACGACTTCACCGACATTCATGCCTCGCAAGGTCGATGCCCAATTCTCTGTTACTTTTACCATATCTTTATTCTATTTTGATTGTTTGCTGGCAGAACGGGACTTGAACCCGTGACTTCCATGCTAACCCATACATGGTGTTCTACCGCCTGAACTACCTGCCAATAAAAATGCCGAACCTCAGAGCCCGGCACTTACCCATTTTTTTATAACTCATAAAAACTAATCAACTAAAATGACCAACGATTTAACCATGTTCTTGAAACTCTCAAACTTCGATTCAATCTTTTTCTTTTCTTCCATATAGTAAAACATTGATTTTTGGTATTCCTCAGATTCACTTTGTAAATTCTGTGCGTATGCCACAAGTTCATCCTGCGTCATTCCCCGCAATTCTTCATTTGTTTTCATGTCTATTCTTTTTAATGTTATTGATTTCTGTTTCTATCTCTTTGTCGAACAGCTCGCGTCTGTCAAGCTCACGAGAACGAGCCGCCAGTATAGCATTGATGTCTGCAAAGTCATCACAGATGCTCTTTATTATTTCTCTTAGCTCTTCCATCTTTATCCATTTTATAAGCAGCCCATAAGCCAGTTATTACAAACCCTGAAAATCCGATCCAATAGACCGGATTCAAATCCTGATTGAAGTGCATCACCAACACAGATAATGCACAGAGAAAAAGAAGTATTTTCATGTGATTATTTATTTGATTCGTGCCCCGATAAGCTCTCTCTGCTCTTCCCACCGGAGTTATCAGCTACTATTCTTCACTGCATGACCGTTCGGGACATTTGCCATTATTTAGCCAGGCTGCTTGCATCGACCTTACGGCTGCTTGCTTCGACCCTTGAATCCTCGCGTCCTCTATGCTGGTAATGAGGGTATGCGCCAGTATCGCTTTCTGGAACGGACTGCTTAGGGCAGTCACTCCTTCATGTTCCCTACCTCCGCATCAAAGGGTAGGCTCTACTGGCCGGATAGGGAAATATGTTATCCTGATTAATCTCCGCAATATTTGGAACCCAGATAACCACTGTTATTGTCTGGATAGATGTCTGATGCTGTAAGGTTTCCCCAATCGTAGTATTCAATAGCTTTAGGCTTATCCATAGCAGCTTCAAATCTGGCTTTAGCTTTGCGTGCTTCTTCCGCCTTTCGCTCGGCTTCCAAAACAACTCTTTCGGCTGCTACCTTCACTTCGAACTTAGCCATGCTCCATGCTTTTTTCAAGGCTGATGCAAAAGTTGAATACTTAGCTCTAGCGTTTTTGTATAGCTTGTGTGCATTACTCATTATCTTATGTAAATCGAACTTTTTCATGGCGTTACCTATTTTTAGTTATCACTTTCGTTTGCTTCTCTCAGGTTTTTTCTGTTCCTTTGTTTATTGTTTATTGTTTGATGTTGCAAATATACTAACAGTTAGTATAAATACAAACTTTTACCTTTTAAAAGTTAGTTTATTTACAACATTTAACTAACTGTTAGTATATCTATATATGAAAGCCTGGGAACGAATACAAAAAATCATGGATGAGGAAGGATTAAATAAGAACTCCTTCAGTAAGGCTATTGGCATTTCTAACAATGTCACAATAACTCGTATTATCAATGAGAAACGATCACCATCAAGAAGTACATGCGAAAAAATAGTTTCTGCATTTCCCAAATACAACTTAACATGGATACTAACTGGAGAAGGGAATATGCTAACTGATATTACATCTATTGAAGAAGCATCCCCCATTGATGAACCTATTATATTACGAGTACCACTAGTGAGCCAATACGCACAAGCCGGCTATCTGGCTGGATATGCCGATGCCGCATATATGGACAGCCTTCCTACTATACCATATATAGTAGACCATGAAGCCTTAGGACATTACGTAGCCTTTGAGGTTAAAGGTGACAGCATGAATGACGGAACGGAAGATTCAATATTGGAAGGTGATCGCCTGTTGTGTCGGGAAATACAACCACACCTTTGGGTGAGCAGCAAGCTTCACTTCCGTAAATGGGACTTCGTCATCGTTCATACCGAGGGAATTCTTGTAAAGCGAATCATTGACCATGATGTAGACAACCACACCATAACAATCCATTCGCTGAACTCAATGTACCCAGACAAGGTTATTAACCTTGCCGACGTCAAGCAGATATTTAATGTTATAGAACTACAAAGACCAAGAAGAAGATAACTAATATTTAAAACTATGGATTTCAAAGACGCAATAAAGCAGCTTGCTGACAGAGTCGAAAAGCTGAAAGAAAACATTCAGACAGAAGAAGCAACCAAGAACGCATTCATCATGCCGTTTATCAATGCATTAGGATATGACGTATTCAATCCGCTTGAGGTCATACCAGAAATGACTTGTGACATCGGCACCAAAAAAGGAGAAAAGATTGATTATGCTATCATGAAAGATGAGCAACCCATCTTATTAATTGAATGCAAACATTGGAAACAAGATTTGAATATTCACGATAACCAGCTATTACGTTACTTCAATGTTTCTAAGGCTAAATTTGGACTTTTGACAAACGGTATCATTTACCGCTTTTATACAGACCTCAAAGAACCTAATATCATGGATGATAAACCGTTCCTCGAAGTCGATATTACAGACTTACGCGACAATCAAATTGAAGAGCTCAAAAAATTCCATAAGTCATATTTTGATGTAGACAATATACTCAGTTCCGCAAGCGAATTAAAGTATATGGGAGAACTCAAAACAATCATACAGAATGAATTTTCAAGCCCAAGTACAGACTTTGTGAAGATGTTTGCAACCAAAGTATATGATGGACGTATGCTACAAAATGTCGTAGACCAATTTACCCCATTAGTCAAACGTGCCATTTCATCACACATCAACGACATTATTAACGAACGTTTAAAAGGCGCTTTAACCGTTAGTGATGCAAAACCTGAAGTACAGCCAAAAGAGGAAACTCCAACAGAAATACAAGTAGAAGCACAACCCGAATCAAAAATTGTAACGACGGAAGAAGAACTTGATGCATACCGTATCATACAGGCTATTTGCCGTCAGAAAGTAGATGTATCAAGAATTGCATATCGTGATGCACAAACCTACTTTAGCGTGTTGCTTGATGACAACAACCGCAAACCTATCTGTCGTATGTACTTTAATACGGCAACAAAATATGTAGCAACTATTGACGAAAATAAAAAAGACGTAAAACATGCTATTGAAAGTTTAGATGATTTGTTTCAATATACAGACGAATACTTCAAAGCTATTGATATGTACGAGACCAAAGAATAATGAAAAATATACTATTAATAATATGCTTCTTGTGCGGAGTTAATTCCTTCGCACAAGAAATTGAATACGATAAAACAGAAAATGGAGAACGATCAATCATGTGTAAGTATGAAAATGTACGAAGTATGAAGGATAAAACAGTATTCTCTGTTGCTCTTATGGCCGAGCAAGACAAAGAAATGAATATTTTTTACTTTCTGTCTTTGAAAACAACTTCAAACACACCTATCACGGTAGAAAAAGGAGGAATACTACTAATCAAACTCAATGATGATTCTGTTTTAGAATTACATACACAAATGGAATATGCAGGAACAGTCAGAGATATCCACAATATTAATGGATTCGTATACTCTGATTATACCATAAATCCGGCCTTTCAAATAAGTAAAGAACAAATATCACAAATCTCCGAAGGTGTAAAGAAAATACGTCTAGTAACTACAACAGACTATAGAGACAAGGAGTTTAAGAAGGACAAAATAGGTGCTGCAATAAAAGCTCAATACGAATTAATTCAGGAAAAGCTCAAAGAAACGACCAGTATTACAGACGGATTTTAAATCAGTTTAGAAATACATACCAAAATGTCAAAAACAGTCATAAACTGCATCATAAACTGGGACTCTCCCACTTATTGCCAACTCTCACCAACCTGCAAAGGCTGGGGATGCCGGTTCCTGACAACACCCATCGAAGAGATACCCGTAACCGATCACGACAAAGCCAAGCTGTTCTCTAAAGTCTATCGGGAGGCAAAGCAGAAAGGAGTACTGGAATGCCCGCACTACCGTTCCATGTTCATTGATGAAGTGCTGGAAAATATAGGAATAAATTAAGCCGAAGGTCAATCCTCCGGCTTTTCTTTTGTATAGAAACTCCAATCGAATAAATCTATCAATTTTCGGTTTGCTTCCCAAAGCGGTTTAAAGTCCTTTACAATGTAAACCCTTGCAAGAGCCAATTTCGGATCACTATGATTAAGCATTTCGTCCACACGTGCAATGTCTATTCCCAATCTGTTGGCACAAATGGACGCCATCGTGTGGCGGGCATAATAGAAGTTCAGGTCAGGAACACCGATTTCAGCCCCAATCTTCTTCAATTCCCGATTTACCAAACCATTGAAATTCTTCGGATCGGAAAACCTCTCACGGAAAGAGAACAAAGAATCATGCCCCTTATGCTGTTCCATTATACACATAATCTCCGGCTCTACCTTAACCTTCATCTCCGCTCTGTCACTTCTGCGGGTACGTGTTTTCTTTCTCTCATAGATTAATACACCATCCTCTACCCTGTTCGCCTCATACATGTCTGCCGTATTCATACCCATAAGCCCGAATGACAAAAGGAACACATCCTTTGCCAGGTTATACAAAGAATTGGGATAAGTCTTATATGGCAGGTCAATGATCTTTTGAACCTGCTCTATAGTAAGAGCCCTCGGCTTAGGAGTATTCGGTCTGGGTATAGAATACTTTGCAAATGGCGACAAGGGAATATTGATCACACCGTTTTCTTCGTCGTTGAACTCATCCTTGGCCATACGATGTATAAACTTCAAAGTCGACATGTAAGATATGACCGATGCTTTAGCCTTTTCGCCTTCCAGAGCAACCATACCATCCTTACGATTGAAGTATAACTTAGGCTCAGAAAGAATAAACGCTTCAAATTTCTTTAGAAATGAAAGGTTGATGGAATTTATATCAAGGCTTCCACCGACAAAGCGTTCCAGAGCATTAATGGCTGTCTGGTGAGCTTTGGCAGTTCCGGTTCTTCCCTGCGTCCTGATCAGAGCAATATATTTACGGGCATATTCGATAAAATCAAGTGTGAACTTCTTGTCATGCTTGGAAGTGATATATTCTACAATCTGGTCGACATCCCATTCCTCTACCTTCGGGCCAGCTTCGGCCAGCTTACGTCGGTACGAGAGAATAAGCCCGTCCATCAAGTCGTTTATTGCCTGATTTTTGATTTTTATTCGTTCTTTTCCATTATCTTTGCGCTTGGAAATATCCGAAGCGGACACATAATGGGCTGTACGGATAAACCTCGACACCCTGTCTTGAGTTACCCTTACCTTTACATTATATGTTCCGTCATTTCTTTTCTGATGTGGCAGGACAACTACTTTGAAGGTCGGCATTTTTTGTACAACTATTGTAAAACATTTCACCGCAAATATAAGATATTTTCACGGAAAGCATGAAGCTAAGAAATGAAATAAGCATCAATAAAAACCCATTTAGGGACATTTCTGGCTGATTTTCAGCCCTCGTGAAAATATATTCTAAAATCTTTTAGGAATATTACAAACATGTTACTACCTTTGCGCCACAATTATGTTTTCACATGAAACTGATATTGATAACCAAGCCTACATATTTCGTAGAGGAAGATAAGATCATAACTACGCTTTTCGACGAAGGACTGGACTATCTTCACCTGCGCAAGCCCGATACCGCCCCGGTTTATGCAGAACGTCTGCTGACCCTCATTCCGGAAAAGTACCGGAAACGTATCGTAGTACATGGACACTTTTATTTGAAAGAAGAATATAATCTCAAAGGTATTCACCTGAACCATCGTAATCCTGTTGCACCAGACAATTATTCCGGACAAATAAGTACCTCCTGCCACTCGCTGGAAGAGGTAAAAGAAAAGAAAGCCAATTTCGATTATGTATTTCTTAGTCCGGTATTCGACAGCATCTCCAAGCAAGGATATGCCGCCGGATATACCCCCGAACAGATTCGTCAGGCTGCAAAAGAAGGAATAATCGACAAGCGCGTTATCGCATTGGGAGGTATCGATGAGGACAATATCCTGCAAGTGAAAGATTATGGCTTTGGAGGTGCGGCGATTCTTGGTGGATTGTGGAACAAGTTCGATCCCAATCATGACTATAATTATCAGAACCTGATCGAACATTTCAGGAAGCTGAAGCGACTTGCGGATTAAAGTTTTTTTATTTCACTTGTCATGCTTGAAGAAATAGCGTAACTTTGCACTTAAATATTTAGGCAATATATCAAAATATTACAATGAGCGAAACATCATCATTCAAAGTGTTCTCGGGTACAAACTCGAGATACCTTGCAGAAAAAATCTGTAACAGTTTAGGATGCCCACTGGGTAACATGAACATTACTCACTTCGCCGACGGCGAATTTGCAGTATCTTACGAAGAATCTATTCGTGGACAGCACGTATTCCTCGTACAATCTACTTTCCCGAATTCAGACAACTTAATGGAACTTTTGCTGATGATTGATGCAGCAAAACGTGCTTCTGCCAAGAGCATTATCGCAGTAGTTCCGTATTTCGGATGGGCACGTCAGGACCGTAAGGACAAACCACGTGTATCTATCGGTGCAAAACTGGTAGCCAACCTGATGAGTGTTGCCGGTATCGATCGTCTGATCACTATGGACTTGCACGCTGACCAGATTCAGGGATTCTTCGACATTCCGGTAGACCACCTCTACGGTTCTACAATTTTTGCTCCTTACATCCAGTCTTTGAACTTGGAAAATCTGGTTATCGCAACTCCCGACGTAGGTGGTTCTAAGCGTGCCAGCACGTATGCCAAATATTTAGATGTGCCTTTGGTTTTGTGCCACAAGACACGTGAAAAAGCAAATGTCGTTGCTTCTATGCAAATTATCGGTGATGTAAAAGGAAAGAACGTTATCCTTATCGACGATATGGTAGATACAGCCGGTACAATTACCAAAGCTGCCGACATCATGAAGGAAGCCGGTGCAACTTCTGTTCGTGCCATTGCTTCACACTGCGTAATGTCTGGTCCGGCTTCTGAACGTGTTCAGAACTCACAACTGGAGGAACTGGTATTTACCGACAGTATTCCTTATTCAAACCGCTGCGCAAAAGTTAAACAGCTTTCTATCGCTGATATGTTTGCTGAAACAATCCGCCGCGTGATGACTAACGAATCTATCAGCTCACAATACTTGCTGTAATTAAAGTTTAATTATCATAGCGAATGTCATCCTGAGCGTTTCTGTAAAGAAAGGCGTTTGGGATGACATTTCTTTTATATATATTCTTGATTTATGAAGATAGTCTGGCTCGACTTGAACAGTTCTTACGCTCATTCTTCCTTGGCTCTTCCTGCAATACACGCACAATTATCAGACGACAATTCTATCGAATGGGATATCGTATCGGCTACAGTCAACGAGAATCCGGGCATGATTGCTGGAGAAATCTACCGGCGCCGACCTGATATTATTGCAGCAACCTGCTGGCTCTTCAACCACGAAATGTTGCTTCACGTGCTTTCACGTGCCAAAGCGTTATTGCCTGATTGCTGCATCACGCTGGGAGGCCCTGAATTTTTAGGAGGAAACCAGAGTTTTCTGAATCGCAATCCTTTCGTAGACTGTGTTTTCAGAGGAGAAGGAGAAGAGGTTGTTGCCCAGTGGCTGAAGTGCTGGAATGTTCCCGCCGAGTGGAAAGATATTGCCGGATTATGTTATTTAGACAAAGCCGACGGAACTTATCACGACAACGGCATCGCACGTGTGCTCGACTTCGACCGGCTGGTTCCTCCCGAAACAAGTCGTTTTTTTAACTGGAGCAAGCCCTTCGTGCAACTGGAAACGACACGTGGATGCTTCAATACTTGTGCTTTCTGTGTCAGTGGAGGGGAAAAGCCTGTCCGGACTTTGCCCATTGATACCATTCGCGAGCGCATTCAAATTATTCATCGCCACGGTATCCGCAATATCCGCGTACTCGATCGTACGTTCAATTACAACAGCCGTCATGCCAAAGCTCTGCTCGATCTGTTTCTGGAATTTCCCGATATTCGTTTTCATCTGGAAATACACCCTGCCCTGCTTTCCGACGAGTTGAAGGCAGAACTGGCACGTATGCCTCAGGGACTGCTCCATCTGGAGGCCGGAATACAGAGCCTTCGCGAAGAAGTACTTACAACCAGTCGCCGCATGGGTAAATTATCCGATGCCCTGGAGGGGCTGAAATACCTCTGCTCGCTGGATAATATGGAAACGCATGCCGACCTGATTGCCGGACTTCCACTCTACAAGCTAGAGGAGATATTCGAGGATGTCCGTACACTCGCCTCCTATCGTGCCGGAGAAATCCAGCTTGAATCGCTGAAACTGCTGCCAGGTACAGAGATGCGCCGCCGTGCCGACGAACTAGGTATCAAGTATTCTCCTTTTCCGCCTTACGAAGTGCTGGAAACAGAAGCGATTACTCCCGATGAACTGCAAACGGCACACCTGTTGTCGCGCCTGCTCGACGGTTTTTATAATACACCTGTCTGGCAAGACATCACGAGCCGCCTGATTGTAGAACAGCCCGATTTCCTGCATCGCTTTTTAGCACATCTCATCGCACTCGGAGTAGCCGACCAGCCCATGAGTCAGGAGCGCCGCGGTGTGATTTTATATGAATTCTGCAAACAGTCGTACCCAGCTTACGAAACAGCTGCCACCTTAGCCTGGATAGAAGCCGGAATGTCGCTCAAAAAACAGCCAGCCGCACGCATACGTACCAAGCATGTTACTCCTCCCGACAACTGGAACGTAGTATACGGCAGCTATCACGAGCGTTTAAGACTCTGCCTGCTTCCTGCAACCGAAAACGAAAAGCTGAATTACTGGTTCGGTTTCGAGACAGAGAGCCAGCAGCCTCGTCCTGTATTCAAGGCAACAAGTTGCGAAATTTAACTTTGCGAAAATCGGGGAAAAGCCTATCTTTGCAAAAAAGCAACAGACTATGAACAGAATATGTCATCTTTTCGGAATTAAATATCCCATTATACAGGGAGGTATGGTATGGTGTAGTGGCTGGCGACTGGCTTCTGCGGTGAGCAATGCCGGCGGACTGGGACTCTTAGGAGCCGGGTCCATGCATCCCGAAACCTTACGCGAGCACATCCACAAGTGCAAGGCGGCAACCGACAAACCTTTCGGTGTAAACGTACCTCTGATGTATCCGGAAATGGATACGCTGATGCAAATCATTGCCGACGAAGGTGTAAAGATTGTCTTTACCTCTGCCGGAAATCCGAAGACATGGACTGAATGGCTGCACGACAAGGGAATCATCGTAGCACATGTGGTTTCTTCCACACGGTTCGCAGCCAAATGTGAGGAAGTTGGTGTCGACGCCATCGTAACCGAAGGTTTTGAAGCCGGAGGACATAACGGAAGAGAAGAAACAACCACCCTGTGCCTCATTCCAGCCGTGAAGAGAAGTTGCACCCTGCCGCTTATCGCTGCCGGAGGCATTGCCAGCGGAGAAGCTATTCTGGCAGCAAGAGCACTGGGAGCCGACGGTGTACAAATCGGTACTCGCTTCGCACTGACCGAAGAGAGTTCCGCACATTTTACATTCAAGGACCGCTGTCTGCGCCTGAATGAAGGCGATACCATCCTGACGCTGAAACAGCTTTCTCCTACCCGACTGGTTAAGAATGATTTCTACAAGCACGTGGAAGAAGCCGAACTACGGGGAGCCTCTGTCGACGAACTGCGAACCCTGCTGGGACGCGGACGTGCCAAGCTGGGTATTTTCGAAGGAGATTTGTTTGAAGGCGAACTGGAAATCGGACAAGTTGCTTCGATGATCAAACGTCTGCAAACGGTGGATGAGGTCATGAAAGAGCTGGTAGAAGACTACAACGCTGCGCTCCGCCGGATGCAGGACGAATTAAACTGGAACTAACACATTAATCAATACGGATCAATCATGGCAGATAACTATCTGGAACGGCAGCGTGAGCTGTATGAGGCACGCAAGGCCGCATGGGAAAAAGCCAAGAAACTTGGAAAAAAGAAAACAAAACCAACCATCAAACCTCAGCAAACCGACGGTAAACCCTGATACACTTTTCCATTAAAAGCATACAGCTTTCGGCTGCAAGCAAATCGGTTCCGAAAAAAATCGCTACCTTTGCACGATTTTTTAAGAAAAGCAAAGATGGGAAACGCATACGAAGAGAGACTCGGAACCGACCGCATGTTGCCGCTTATATTCAAGATGGCACTTCCAGCCGTCGCCGCACAGCTGGTAAACTTACTCTATAACATTGTCGACCGTATCTATATCGGTCACATACCCGGTATCGGAACGGATGCACTGGCAGGCATCGGAGTGACCGGTGCCGTCATCATTCTGATATCTTCTTTCTCTGCCATCGTAGGAGGTGGAGGAAGTCCGCTTGCCGCCATTGCCTTAGGGCAGGGTGACCGCGAGCGTGCAGGCAAGATTTTGGGTAACGGATTTATTCTGCTACTGCTCTTTACGTTGGTGACTTCAGCCATCACTTACATCTTCATGGAGCCGATACTGCTCTTTACCGGAGCATCGGAACGTACCATCGGCTACGCAACCGACTATCTTTCCATCTATCTGCTGGGTACCTTGTTCGTAGAACTTTCCGTGGGATTGAACACCTTCATCAATACGCAGGGACGTCCTGCCATTGCCATGTATTCGGTGCTCATCGGTGCCATCCTGAACATCGGTCTGGACCCGCTGTTTATCTTCACTTTCAATATGGGAGTAAAGGGAGCTGCACTCGCCACCATTCTGTCGCAGGCATGCAGTGCCATCTGGGTAATATCCTTTCTTACTTCGAAAAAAGCTTCCTTGCGACTGGAACTCAAGTACATGAAATTACATAAGGGTATTCTGCTTTCCATCTTAGCCTTAGGAATCTCTCCTTTCATCATGTCGAGTACAGAAAGTCTCGTCGGTTTTGTACTGAACAGCAGTCTGGAAAAATTCGGAGATATCTACGTCAGCGCACTGACCATCATGCAGAGCGCCATGCTCATTGTAAGCGTTCCGCTGGCGGGATTCGCCCAAGGATTTGTCCCCATTGCGAGCTATAACTACGGATGCCACAACAAGGAACGACTGAAAGAATGCTTCAGAATCGTGTTGACCATCATGTTCTCCTTCAACTTCGTGCTGGTACTGTTCATGATCCTCTTCCCGTCGCTGGTAGCATCTGCCTTTACGAGCGACCAGAAACTGATAGCGACCGTAGAACAAGTCATGCCAATCTTTCTGGGAGGTATGACCATCTTCGGTTTGCAGCGCGCCTGCCAGAACATGTTCGTCGCACTGGGACAAGCCAAGGTTTCGGTCTTCATAGCCCTACTGCGCAAGGTTATTCTCCTCATTCCGCTGGCACTTATCCTTCCCCATTTCCTGGGTATGCCCGGCGTATATGCCGCCGAAGGTATCTCCGACGCTACCGCCGCCATCTGCTGTACGATAATCTTTGCCATACAGTTTCCGCGCATTTTGCGCAAGATGCAGCGCACAAAGCCTGAGCACGACAATTAATCGGATTCAGGCTTCCGGCTCATTATCCGGTGGAAATCGTTCACAATCTGCTGTCCCATATTGATACGCGTACTATCTACCTTGCGGATTTCTACCGGAGTCACGGCATCCTTGTATTTCGCCTTTCCCAGTTTGAATTTCATCTTGTCTAAGTTTCCCGTGATATTCACGCCCATCTTAAACGGCAGAGGTGATTTCAGGATAGAAATATGGTAGTCGAAATTCATATCCAGTCCCTGAGTACCTCCCACAGCCGCCTTGTATCGGTCTATCTGAACGATGAAAGGATATACCGTCACGTTACCATCCTTTATCGTCATGTTCACGGAAATACTGTCGAACATGTTGCGTTTCTTGTTCTTGAACATCAGCATCTTCGAAATCTCGGCAAAGGTTTCTCCATCCATCAGCACCAGACTGTCACCCTTGATGTGTACGGCTGAGCGCAACGACGGAATCTTGATATTCAGATTCGAGTCGAGCACCGCTTCGGCAGCCGCATCAAAGTCGACTACCCCCTGAAACGAACGAAGCATCGGAACAATCGTGTCCAGCGATGGAGCAAATTCTACCAACTTGGCAATATTGATTTTATGCAACTTGAAATCGAATCCGGCATACCCGCTCTTCTTTTCCCGGGCACGATAGACCAGCGTAGCATTCATTTGCGCATCCATTCCCCTCATGCTCAGATTCTTCAGATGAACAGCCTGATTGCGAATGTCGACAGCCCCCTGTACATCTTCGAATACCATACTGTCGTACTTCACCCGCTTCAGGTTGGTCTGCAATTCGAAATCGAGATTTTTCGGAACGACAAACAACGCCAAAGAAGAAGAGGTTGTATCGGCTTCTGCCTGAAGTGTATCTTCCGGAAAATTCAGTGAGTTGATTATCTGGTTACAGTCCAGGTTGCGGGAAGAAATTTCCAGCTTTGCACGCAACGGGCGATGGCGTTTCATCGTACCATACAAGTCGTAGATTGATCCCGTAGCCGTCAGGTCGGAGTGTCCTACGCGGAACGTCGCATTCTTCAGTGTAATCATCCGGTTGCCTACTGTCACCGAAGTTTTCTTCATACGGATAGGCAATGCAAATTCAGGGGTCAACATCTTCATGCGGTTAAAACCAATGATTCCTTTCGGAATCCAGAGAGAATCACGCAGTTTCTCGGCTGTTACCGCGAACCCCGCCTTATCCATTCCCATCTTTGTCTGTCCTGCACGACAGAACAGGGTATCGGCTTTCAGCGAAAGCGACACCTGAGGCATGGAAGGATTCTTCTTTCCGGGTTGCAAACGTACCGTCGCATCAGCTTTCTGGCAGAACAGTGCAAGCGAATCACCCATACCACCTTTCAATCGGTTCAACGAGAACTTGCACTCCATATCGGCTATGCGGGTAGTATCCTGCGGGTTAGTCGACTTGACCGTCATCGTAAGTTTCTCCACATTCGAGTTGCCCAGCTTAGACCGCAAGACGAGCTTGTTGATCTCCGCATGAGCCGCCAAATTATCATTGCCTATGAATTTGAGAGAAGCATCGCTTGTAAACTCAAAATCCTTGTTCGTATCACGCAGCGAAAGGCCCTTCATCTCCAGTTTTCCGCCTATACGGATACGTCCCAAATCCTGCTTTTTGATGGAAGAAAGCCGACACTTCAGGTGCAGGTCAGCATCCAAGCTTCCGCCTATCGTCACCCCTTCCTGCAAGGGAAAAGTCTTGGCCAGTGCCGTAAGGTCCGCTTTCGATTTCGTATTGAACGTGATATCCGGGTCTCCCAGCAAATCGGTTACCTTGGCATCGGCAAGAATATCTGTATATGCTCCCTGAAAATGGAAAATCTTCAGGTTGGCATACGAAGGCTGCTCACGCATCAGGTCGACAAAAGCATCAAAATCGGCCGTAAAATCATCTATCCCGTACGGCAGCTTGTCGTACTTGGCCGACACCTTATCTATCTTCACTTTCAGGGTAACGGCAGGCATCCGCTGCTTTCCGTACCATCCCTTCACGTCGCCCTCCATCTTCACACTGCCCTTCGTCGTCATCTCCTCACGTTTTAGTACACTTTCGGGCACCATGTTCAGCACGGTTTCCAGCGAAGGAGCATGCAAGGCATACGTCACATCCACGTCGAGGGCACGCTGTACCGTATCGCGTTTCAAGGTTCCCTTCACATCGAAGGTTATGCCGTTTATCGAAATATTGGCACCATTCAGCGTAAGGGTACGTGTACGACGGTCCAGATCGAGGGAAGTCTTCAGCTCCGTAGCAACCTTGTTGACCAGCAGCTGTCCATCCTGCCAGAAGAGTATATTGTCGTTCGCGAACTTCAGTCCCAGTGTAGAATGCTCTTTATGCAAGGATGCCGTCAGATTCAGTGACGCATTCGTCAGACGAGCATATACCCTCGTATCGCGGTCATCAAAAATCACATTTGTCCGTTTCATAGACACCCGGCGGATATCGATACCTCCCGACAACAAAGGCTTATCGGTCGAGGCTGTATCGGTTTCAACCGCAGTTGTATCGGAAGCCACAATATCCCAGTTGGCTACCCCCTCCCTGCTCTTGTAAGCATAGACCGAAGCATCCTCCAATCCCAGATAATTCAAGGTAATCTTCTGTTTCATCAAATAATCCAGCGGACTGATTACAACTACGCACTTTCCAAACGAAAGCAATGAATCGGTCTTCTGCCACGCCGTATCATTCAGCGCCTTCGAAACCAGATGTCCGTCCACCAGCTTCAACCCGAAACGGGGAAAAGTAGAAAAGAAAGTCAGTTCCACACTCTTCATTTCGAGCTTGGCATTCAGTGCCTGATTGGCTGTTTTCAGTACCACAGGAGTAAGTTTCGCAGGAGTAAACACAAAATTTATTACGATTGCAATCACAATCAAGACAATCGCAATCAGTGAGCCGATAGAAATTCCGGCTATTTTCAATATCCCTTTTGTACGTTTCTTCATCATAAACACTCTATCTAATTACCCGGCAAAGATACAATCTTTCGCTTTTCGCCGTATGTTGTTTTTCTTTAATTAAGAACTTGTACCCTTCTGTCCAGACTTCAAAAAGAGGATGCCCGGACTTCGGAAAAAGCTGTCCGCACTTTTCCAAAAACGTCTCGACGTTTTCTGAGAATTTGTACAAATTTTCTAAGTTTTTGTACAAAAAAATAATCCGAATTCCAGCCGCAATCCGACGAAATACCGGCATCTTCCGAGGGAAGGAACCTGATATATGCCGGCATGCGATACGTCATACGATCCCTACTAAAAACCTGTTTTCGGTCAGTCCTCAGACTCATAAAAAAATTTTTCACTTTTTTCGGATAAAATCTTACATTTCGAAAAAACTTTTATTACTTTTAATTGTTTATTAATAAAGACAAACTACTTATGAAAAAAATCACACTAGGAGCGCTTGCACTTTTAACAATTGCAACAGCATGCAGGGACGACAGCTACAGCCTCCCCGCAAAATCATCAACCAACCTTGTGACTCCCACATTACATACCCGCGTGAACGGCTCTCAGAGTCCGCTCACCGGTATTGTGGAAGCTTATCCTTGCCTGGAAGGGAGCTCTATCTACTTTGGAAACTACGTAAACAATACGCTAAGCGTATTTTACGGTTTCTACAACGTTCTGGACGGAAACATTACGGGAGATTACAACCGTGAGGTTTCACTGCCGGTGGGTACTTATAACATAGTATACTGGGGAACTCCCAAATACGAAGAACCCATCCACACAACTCCGGCAATCGTGGAACCCGGACTGACTCGGAGCCGATCTTTCGCAGTTGTATTTCAGCCTACGAAAGAACAGTCAGGATACAACGTACATTCCTGTATACGACATGGTACATGTAAACAAGGAAGTAATCATCGGACAGGAAGATCTGGAGGCAAACATGAATCGTGTAGTAGCCGGACTGAAGGTGATCGTCAAGACTAAAAACAACGCAGTCATCAACTCAAACATTACAGATATAAAGGTACTGATCGGTGGAATAGCCGAAAAGCTGAACTTGTATACAGCAGAACCCAGCAACATGACGAAAACAGTACAGTTCAATCTGGTGCGCTCTACCGACAATACCGAAATGAGCAACGCAATGGTCATGTTGTTCCCTTCTGCTCCTAACCCTCTGCTCACACTGGTCATTACGCTGAAAGACGGAAGTGTGCATACATTGTCGAAAAATCTGGTTTCAACCCTGACAGCCAATACGCGTCTGACGGTAAATATCGTTATCGGAGATATTTTTGCAGGGGGGAGTTCCGGAAAATTCACAATTGAAAACTGGAACGAAGCCAATGAAACAATCGAGTTTCCAGTGGTGGATTGAAGAAAATCGAAGCCCTTTCGGGGCTCCCCTTCTCTAAAAGTAGCGGATAGATATAAAGCCTGAGCTACCGGAAAACAGTATCATTCCCTTCCGCTGCGGAAGGACTACCGGTAAATTTTCAGGTGAATTTTCTACCGGAAAAGGCTCAAACAAACGCTAAAAATTAGGAAAAATCCTCGCCAAGCTATAACTTTGCAAGGATTTTTTATACGTATTATGTACATATTCCGTTCGATACACGAAATAATAAATACCGTCGCCGCGGCAAGAGGGCTGCTGACGGAAATGTTCGAGAAAAGAAAAATACTCAGCTTCAGATATTCCGATGCACTGGCTCTGCTGAAAGACGACGAGAACCGCCTGAAGCTGCTCATCGAAAAAGAGGTTATTCACCAGAATGGTAATTTTGTGGAACTGGACGCACGCTTCATGGATTTCTTCGAACTCCTGCTCGAAGCGAACGAAGAAATCAATACTTCCATCATAGACGAGAACATAGAATATCTCCACGAACTGATGGATTATTACCTGAAGGAGCAGATTCCTTCACGAAAGGCCAGCTATGTAAGGAACATCAAGATTACGTTTCAGAAAATAGCGCGTACGACCATCCGAAACATCATGAACCTGCAAACTAGCATCGACCATGCTTTCAAGCATGAACCGACGTATCAGATAAAAATTGCCAAGCTGGAAAATCTCGATAAGAAACGAATCAATATCCAGCAGCTGATTGACACGACGGAAAACCTGATCTTGCATGAGGAACGACTGTTCTTCCAGCAGGCTACCGACGAGGAACTGAGCCGTATTCTGCTGGAACTGCGCCGGGAACTTCAGCTTTCGGCTCACAGTCTGATTCGTGCCCAGCAGGATATCATCAATTACCTGAACCAGATTAAAAGCCAGATTATTCTGGTGGAAAAGATACGCCGGGTAAAATACCTGCAAGATCAGTTTGAGCTACGCGCCAAAAGTAACCTGGCCGAGGTACTGGAAAATGAACACTCTGTGCTGCTGGAAGGTGCGGCACCCGTATCGTTCAAGCTATCTATCAATTACCTGAACTCGGACGAGGCGCGTCCCATCATCCTGAAGGTGATAAAGAATCTTCAGTACCGGGAAACGATACGCAGCAACGAAGCCGGGGCCTTCAGTGAAGAAGACCTGACTTCGCAAGCCATGTATCAGGAAAGCATCAACCTGGAAGAAACAATGGGCGACTATATTCAGGCACAGACCGAAGCCGTATGGAAGGATCCTACGGTCGAACCGGAGGATTTGTTTTCGTTCCTCATGCGCTATGCGTTTCACAGGGAGGTGAGCGAGGAAGAACGTACCACGCTGTTCTGCCAGATTGTATCGCTTTACGAATCTCAGTTCCGCATCACGGACGACTTCGGCGTGTACAAGAGTTATGAATATGCTCGTATCTATCCGATATTATAAACTGATATATAGCTTATAATTAAACAAGTTACACCGTTTTATTAAAGCATATATAAAGCATGTCTGCAAAGAATAAAACAAGACTATGGAACTAAATATAAGAATACCCGATCATACGGCTGCTATTTTCGATTACCTGCAAAAGGGACAGTTCATCAGTTCGAACAGTACCAACGAAGATATACGCAACTTGTACGATATGATAGACGATGACTTTGAAGCATTGTCTGTTTATTTTGCCCAGATAGGATATACTCTGGAACGGGGCAATGAATACTTTTACTTTTCACGCATCGAACCGCGTGTCACGCTTGAACAGAAAATTCTGCGTGCTTACTACTGGATTGATGTGCTCGATCTGTTCAAGACATACGACGAAACGTTCGGTCCGGGACATCGTTTCCAGCCCGAGCAGATATTGGTAGAAGCAAACATCAACATGATGCTACAAAACAAGCTGGACGGCATCCGCAAACATTTCTCCGACAAGGATGTACGCAAGGAAGTGCTGGATAACATGATCCGCCAGCTTACGCGTGACTCCTTTCTGGAACTGGAGAATGAAAAGACCAACACATACAAGGTTATGAGCTCCTGGAACTACCTGGAGCGCCTGGTTGAAAGTATAAACATTTACGACGACACCCAAGACAATGAGAAATCTGAATAGAATTATCTTTATAAATAGTGCGAATATCCCTTACGCCGACGATATTTATCTGGATGGAAATGTCCATTTCATCGGAACACAGGGAGTGGGAAAAAGTACCGTGCTTCGTGCTATCCTTTTCTTTTATAACGCTGATACGCAAAAATTAGGTATTCCGGTAGAGAAACAAAGTTATACGGAGTATTATTTTCCTTATGCCAACTCGTACATCGTTTACGAAGTGGCAACCGAGAATGGTGCATTCTGCATTCTTAGCTTCAAGTCGATGAACCGTGTGAGCTACCGTTTTATCGATTCTCCTTACCGGAAAGAGTTTTTTATCGATCCGGAAACACGCACGGCTTATAGCGGAGCCGACCGCATACGTATGCAACTCGACCAGCTGGATGTGGATTATTCACGCATTATCTACACGTTCGATGAGTATCGGAACATTCTTTACGGCAACGGAGTGGCTCCCGACATGAGGAAGTACTCGCTGATGGAAAGCAAGCAGTACCAGAACATTCCACGTACCATCCAGAATGTGTTGCTGAACTCTAAGCTTGACGCAGAGTTCATCAAGAAGACAATCATCTCATCCATCAACGAAGATGAAACGGCCATCGACCTGAACAACTACAAGGAACACCTGAAAAACTTTGAGGTCCGCTTGCACGATATCGAGGAGTTCCAGAAACGGGAAACGCAAAAACAAGCAAAAGAAATCACTTCACTCTCGGCACAGGTTTCGAAACAACAGACCGCCCTAGCTCAAGGTTGCCGTGAACTGGTGGCTGCTTACCTCAAGGCGAAGGAGGTACTTCCTCAGTGGCAGGAGAAAAAAATACATACAGAAAACGAACGGAGCAAGCTGATCGGGCGCCGTCAGGAACTGCAAGAGCAGTCACGTCAGCGCTGCGACAAGTTGCAGGAAACAATTGCCGTGCTGAACAATGAATTGCAGAAGGCACAGAGCAAGGAAAAAGAATATGCCCGCCAGCAGATAGAGCAGGTTATGGAACGGTCTGCCCGAAAGGAGGAATGGAAAAACCGCCGGGACGGACTGGTGGAAGAACAGCGTATCCTGACTTCTCAGTACACGGAAATATCGACAAAATATAAGTCGCTTATCCAGAGCCTCGACGAGCAATGGAACAAAATTCACGAGGCAAAGCTCAAGCAACTGGATGAACTGAACAGTACTTACAATGCACGTATCGAAGAAGGACGCCGACGTCATGAAACTGCTACAGAGGCTTTGTATCAGGAATACGAACTGCTCTCGCAGCAACTGCATCCGGAGAGAAGTGAAAAACAAAGTGCACTGACGGCTATCGACTATCAGATGCAGCTTTGCCGCAAGGAAGTTTTCTTCGAAGCTGAACAGGAAGAACTGAAACATCGCATACAGTCGTATACGGGTATGCACATGAGCAAGAAAAACCGTATCGATAATGCCCAGCTCATCATCAAGGAGATAACCTTGAAATGGGAAGATGAGTTACAGCGTGGCATGAAAGAAAAGGATGATGCCCTCACCCGCTTGCAAGCAGAGCAGCAACAACTGAAACTACGTGTCGACGAACTGGAAACTTTCTTACAGAACAGCCGCAATACGTTACAGGGCTGGCTGAAGGACAACAAGCCGGGATGGGAGGAAAACATCGGTAAGCTGTGCGACGAATCCATTCTCTGGCAGACGGGCTTATCGCCTCAGCTACACGACAACGGAGAGTCTTTCTATGGCATCTCCATCAACCTGGCAGGCATAGAGCGACATATCAAGTCAATCAACGATTATCAGAAGGAAAAGGAAACCGGAGCACACCGTCTGGAAGAGATTGCTTCCGAAATCACTCGTCTGCAAATAGCCAAGGAAGAGCTGGAAGAAGCGCTGAAAAACAAATATCAGCCGAAGATTAAAGAGCAGAAGGATGTAATCTCTGTACAAGAGTATGAACTGGGAAAGCTGGAGCAGCAATATCAGCAGGACATGCTCGACCTGGAAGACTGGAAGAAAAAGGCCGAAGCAGAGAGAGAACGGAAAATGCATGAGCTGGAAAACCAGAAAGCACAGGCTCACTCCGAACTGAAACAGATAGAGGCAAAACTGAACAACCTGAATAAAGAAAAAGCGGAGAAACTGAACACTCTGAAACAGGAATGGAGCGAACTTCAGCACAATCTGGCAAACGAAAAGAAAAAACAGGCAGATACCATACAGCAAGAAGAGCAAGAAGAGCAGAAACGTATCGCATCTGTCAAGGCAGACTATGAGAACGACATGCAGAAAGAGCTTCACAAACAAGGAGCCGATACTGAACGTCTGCAAGACATTGCCAAGCAGTTGCAGGACATTGAGCAGGAATTGCTGTTCATCAAGGACCATGCTACGTTGCTCATCGAATATCAAAAGGATAAACGCGACCTGATCAATCATATTCCGGAATGGAAACGCGAATATGAAGAACAGAAACGGTTGCTCGACAATGAAAAAGAAACTGTACGCAAGGAGATTAACAGTTTGCAGGGAGAAATAGACAAACTCTCCAAGTCGGTAAATGAAGCGGAGGAGAATGTACGTACTTTTTCCAATAATTTGGAAGCCTATGAAAAAATCTCTGCCTACGAATGGTACAAGCCTCATCAGGATATTTTCCGATTGGAAAAGTGTCCCGATACCGGACTCACCGTACAGAAAAGTTGCATGGAGTTAATAAATGAACTGGGACGAATACAAAGCCAGTATACAGAATCACAAAGCAGTCTGCGCAAGGAGGTAAATCTCTTCACCGGACACTTTGGAGAAGACAATACGTTCAAGTTCAAGACCAAGTTCAACGAGGACTGGGAATATATCCGCTTTGCCGAAGAACTGCATGATTTCGTGGAAGAAAATAAAATCAGTCAATTTATCCGTCGCATCAACAACGAACATTCCGATATTTTCAAGCGTATCAGCATGGATACGTCAATGCTGACTGCTTCGGAAAGCGACATCCACGATTTGATTAACAAGGTAAATAAAGGTTTCCAGACATGCAATTTCGTCGGAGTCATCCAACGAATTGAAATGAAGGTAGAGGAAAGCAGCAACCGTGTAGTAAACTCTTTACGGGCAATACAGAAGTATTACAACGAACATGCTTACGACCTCGCGCCGGGGACCAACCTGTTCTCGAGTGAAAACGAGCAGCTGGTCAAACAGGAAGCCATCGCTTTACTGCGTGATTTCATCAAGGAAATGCATGCTTACCGATACGATAAAATCCGGTTGTACGATTCATTCGAACTTCGTTTCCGTATCGTAGAAAACAACAACGATACCGGTTTCGTGGAGAAACTCTCGAATGTAGGTTCGGAAGGTACGGACATTCTGGTGAAAGCCATGATAAACATCATGTTGCTGTACGTATTCAAGGAAAGCGCTTCGCAGAAATTCAAGGACTTCAAGCTGCATTGCATGATGGACGAAATAGGTAAACTGCACCCAAACAACGTAAACGGTATCCTGAAATTTGCCAACGATCGTAATATCATCCTGATAAACGGTTCACCTACAGAACTGAATCGTGACGCATACAAACACGTTTATCTCCTCACCAAAGGAGCTCAAAGCAAAACACGTATCGCGCGATTGATTTCAGACAAGAAATTGTAAGTATGGCCTTTTTTAAGTATCTTTGCTAGAGTACGTATAAATAATAGCTAATGATACAAATACTTAAATTACAAGGAACAGACAAAAAATTATATCAACTAGTAGGTCCTTTGGTCATGGATCCTAATATTTTGCAATATAACAATGGTTATCCATTTAAAACCGGAGAACAATTTGTGTGGTATATTGCAATAGAAAAACACAAAGTAGCAGGCTTTATACCACTGAACTTGCGTAAGAACGAACATATCATCAATAATTATTATGCCAAAGCAGAGAATCACGATGCGATATTGGAAGCTCTGCTGGACGCAGTCCTAACCGATGAAGAGGAAAGCACACAGCCCCTGGTGGCTGTAGTGCAAGCTCTTCACAAAGATTTGTTTGAGCGCAAGGGATTTGAAATAACAAAAACGTGGAAACTATACTTAAAAATGCAAAAAGCCTCATGAAAGAAATAATTCAGGAGCCAAAGAACGTTTACGAATTGACTCAGGAACGTTTACGAGTAATATTCGATGAATTTGATAATATCTATGTATCCTTTTCGGGAGGAAAAGACAGTGGAGTCCTGCTAAACCTTTGTATCGATTACATCCGGCGGAATAACCTGAAACGTAAAATAGGCGTATTCCACATGGATTATGAAATACAATACAAAATGACAATCGACTTTGTAGACCAAATTCTGGAAAAGAACAAAGATTTACTTGATGTGTATCGTATCTGTCTGCCGTTTCGTGTTGCAACTTCCACCTCCATGTACCAGTCTTACTGGCGCCCGTGGGATGAAAAAATGAAGGATGCGTGGGTTCGGCAAATGCCTAAAAATGCCATGACTATCAAAGATTTTCCGGAATTGAAACCGGAAGCATGGGACTACGACTTTCAGCTTTATTTCTCACAATGGCTGCATAAGAAGAAAAAGGCCACGCGCACCTGCTGTCTGGTGGGCATACGAACACAAGAAAGTTTCAGCCGATGGCGCTGCATCTTTCAGGTTCCCAAAAATGTCTTATACCACAAGTATATATGGACTTCCAAAATAGGAAATGATATTTACAACGCTTATCCCATATATGACTGGCGGACAACCGATGTATGGACGGCGAACGGTAAGTTTAAATGGGATTATAATCCGTTGTATGACCTCTATTACAAAGCAGGAGTCAATCTGGAACGACAACGGGTGGCCAGTCCTTTTATCAGTGAAGCGATAGAAAGCCTGGCACTTTACAAAGCGATAGACCCTGACACGTGGGGCAAAATGATAGGACGCGTAAACGGAGTTAACTTTTCTGCAATTTATGGAAGTACACATGCCACAGCAAGGCAAAAAATAAAATTACCTGAAGGATATACCTGGAAATCATTCATGTACTTTTTACTCTCTACACTCCCCGAAGAAACACGCAACGGTTACCTGAGACGCCTAAATGTCAGTATCAAATTCTGGAGAACAAAAGGAGGTTGCCTCAGCGACGATGTCATTCAAAAGTTGATTGACGCAAAGATTCCCATAGAAATTGTAGACAAAAGCAACTATCGGACCCACAAGCATCCTGTCAAAATGGAGTATCAGGAAGACATTGATATTCCCGAATTCAGGGAAATCCCTACCTACAAACGGATGTGCATCTGTATCCTTCGTAACGACCATGCCTGCAAATATATGGGATTCTCCCCCACCAAAGAGGAAATCAGTAAGAAGAATAAAATTATGGAAAACTACAAAAATATTTGGCGATGACAAACGATGATTACAAAAGTCCCGTCTATAACGTACGGGCCGTACCTGTTGAGAAAGTAGTAGCAAATAATTACAACCCCAATGTAGTCGCTCCCCCTGAAATGAAACTGCTGGAATTGTCCATTTGGGAAGATGGATTTACCATGCCCTGTGTATGCTACTACGACAAGGCACAAGATAAATATATCCTGGTAGACGGATTTCACCGATATACCGTTCTAAAGACATCGAAGCGTATCTATCAGCGAGAGAAAGGATTGCTTCCGGTTGTTGTAATAGACAAAGATTTATCCAACCGCATTGGTTCTACCATCCGGCACAATCGTGCACGAGGTACGCACAACATCGAGCTGATGTCGAACATCGTTGCCGAACTGGATAAGGCTGGAATGTCCGACCAATGGATAATGAAAAACATAGGAATGGACCGCGATGAGTTGCTGCGCCTGAAACAAATCTCCGGCCTAGCCGAACTTTTTGCCAACAGCAGCTTCAGCATTCCTCAGCCCAAAGCCGTATATACACCACTAGCCAACGATGATGATGAAGTAAAATCGGAATAAGATACAATAGCGGCAGGCATTTAGAGGAAATACAGACGGCACCATAAGATATCAGTTCTACCGGAGATATCCTATGATGCCGTCTTCAAACTTATATCACTCCTTCAGGTCAGATTGTCATTTTCAGGATCTTGCCACCCCAGCCCGGCAGTTCAACGGCTACCGGCTTCTCACTTGTAAAGGAAATGGTTTCTTTTTCTCCCGTCAGCAAGTCTACAGCCTGTACGCTTTCGCTTTCCGGCATCTGCAAATACTCAAACGCATGACGCGGAACATTGACCGAAACCGGCATCGGCATCTCATCGAAATTGACAAGTATCAGCAACACTTCGTTGGCATGCTTGCGAAGGAACGCAAACTGACGATGTTCATTCATCAGCCAATTTCCCTGATTGGCATACATCAAGTCGAAGAATTCACCTTGCGAGATGGCCTTTTCCTCATTACACAAGTTCAGAACATGGTAATAAAACCGTCGAAGCTCTTTCTCCTGGTCATTCAGCAGGTGAAGATTATAGCGCCCGTGATTGCACCAGCGTCGGATGCTGTCTACACTCCAGTAATCGAAGATAGTAGTACGTCCGTCGCGTCCGCTGAATCCCTCGCTGTCCATTCCTTCCTCGCCCAGTTCCTGTCCGAAGTAAATCATCATCGGATTGGTATTCATGCAAGCCGAAACCAGCAATGCCGGCAGTGCCTTACGGGCATCTCCTGCAAAGAAATCGGAAGCGATACGCTGTTCGTCGTGGTTCTCCAGGAAATTCAACATGTGCGACTGGATGTCGTTCACACTCTGCCAGCAGTTGGTGATAGCTGTAGCCGACCCGTAACCACATACTATGGCACGAAGGGTATCATACAGCCCTACCTTATCGTACAGGTAATCGAAATGTCCGTTGAAGATATAGTTACGGTATTCGTTCGGATTATAGACTTCGGCTATGAAAATCAGTTCCGGATGCAGCTTTTTCACCTGAGGAATAACCCAGCCCCAGAACTCGCACGGTACCATTTCTGCCATGTCGCAACGGAAACCGTCTATGCCTTTGGATGCCCAGAAAAGCAGGATATCCTTCATTTTGTTCCAGGTATCAGGAATCGGTGAGAAGTGATTTCCCGTATTTCCCATATAGTCTACCCCATAATTCAGCTTCACCGTTTCATACCAGTCGGTTTTGTTCGGATAAGCATCGAAACGATTGTTGCCGGTAGCCTTGGCAGGCATTTCTTCGTAGGTGCCCGCCTGTTCATTATAAAAGTCAATTTCACCTTCCAGCCGGGTACCCGGTATGTAATAGAAGTTATTGTTTACATCAAAAGCCTTTGTATTGTCATCGTCTTCGCCGAGGTCTTTCACACCCGCAGGCTTGGCAATGGAGTGATACTGACGGGCAACGTGATTGGGTACAAAATCAATAATCACCTTCAGCCCGTTGCTGTGCGTACGTTTGACCAATGCTTCGAACTCTTTCATGCGATGGTCTATGTTGACAGCCAGATCGGGATCGATATCATAATAATCGCGGATGGCATAAGGCGAACCAGCCTTGCCTTTTACCACTGAAGGGTGATTTCGGGGAATATTATATGCAGAATAGTCTGTTTGGGAAGCATGAGCAATCACGCCTGTGTACCAGATATGTGTAGCGCCCAGTTTCTTTATCTCATGCAGAGCCTTGTTTGTAAAATCATCCATTTTACCACATCCGTTCTCCTGCAAGCTTCCATTGTATACGTTGTTTACTTCGTTATTGCCGAACAAACGGGTAAAAACCTGATAAATAATCATTTTTTCATTTTGTTCCATAGTCATTATTGTATTTTTTGACATTCTTCTTTTTTACCTGAACGAGAAATACCGTTCTTTTTCGTCTTCTTCCAGTTCCTCCAGTACCCGAGATGCCTCAAAATACCCTGTACTGAAAATCTCTTCCGCTTTTTCCAGTTCGTAGTTAGAGTACGCTCCCAGACCGTCGGGCGCGATAATCAGGTCTGCCTTTTCCAGTTCGGTAAACGTATTCGCCTGAAACATGAAGTGGTACGCCCTGAGAGCTATGGCTGCCAGATTCTTGCTATATGCATCGGCAACGAGTTTGTAGACATTCAGTGCCAGCACCTTGTCGCACAAATCGCGTATCGGGGTAACGGGAATATTCATGAAAACTCCCCCATCGACATAATAAACGCCTCTTATCTTGACTGGTGCGAACAGCACGGGAATGCAGCACGAGGCTGCCACACGGCGGGCTATCTCTCCACGTGTGAAGTGGACGGAACAGCCATGATCGAAATCGGTAGCCGTCACAACAACAGGTATTTCGAGATCCTCCAGGTTGCGTGTCCTCAGATTGCTCCTCATGAAATCGATAAAATAATCCATCTGGAACAAACTTTCCTTACCCGGACGAATCTTGGCGAGTTCCGTAAACGAACGGTCGGAAAACATCTCCATAATCTCAAAGGGCTGCCTGCCGTCGGCTATGAAGACACTGACGATAGCACCCGCACTGGTACCCGACAGGATATCGGGACGGATGTTATGTTCGAACAGTGCCTGCAACATACCCAGATGGGCAATTCCCCGAATAAATCCTCCGCTCAAGGCGAATCCTACATGATATTTTCCGTCTGCCATACGTTCAGGTTTCCTTTTTTATTTAATAATCCGGTAGTAATCGGGCTTACGTGGTTTGGGCTGTGCCGGTTCTCCTTCCGGATATCCTAATGCCAGCGCTCCGATTCCTATCAGACCGTCGGGAAGTCCCCACGACTTCATCAGTTCCTTTCCTTCGGGAGTAGCGAACATTTCGCGCTCACGGTGAATCCAGCAACTGCCTAGTCCCAGTGCATGGGCTGCAAGCATCATATTTTCAAGCACGCAACTACCGTCTTGTACGGGGTTATTGGCATCGCCCGGAACAAGTACCAGCACATACGTGGGAGCATCGTAATACGGATTGGAGGTCACGCCCATGACACGGGCATTCATTTCGGCCAACTGTCTGCGCTGGGCTTCATTCTGTACGGCCACGATATAAGGAGCCTGCATGCCTCGTGAAGTAGGCGCATACGTACCCGCTTCGAGTACAGCCTTCAGTTCTTCATCGGTAATTTGTTCTGCTTTATATTTACGGCAACTGCGCCGTGTCTTGATCATCTGTAAAAATTCTGTTTTCATAACTCAGTAGTTTGTATTGTAAAGATAAATTAAGTCGTACTCAAAAATAACGATTTTATTCCGATTGACGGATAAATAATTACTTTTTTAACGTGAATTTCCTGTCATAATCTGTTTACGTTTCGCAGGATGTTACAAGCTTTGACACTGATATGGGGATGTATGGAAAGAAAGTCCGGCGGCTCTCAGAAAAAACGTCGGGACGTTTTCCGAAAATTTGTACAAAAGATTTTTGTTTTTGTACAAAAAATAATCCGGACATGCAGAAGTTTCCAGAAAAAGACGCAGATGCCTCATTCTCAACATGCCGGAGAAAATGCATACAGCAGCTGAAAAGGATCTTTATACATGCAGCGTCATGACGAATCCTTCCGCGTCCGGCAGATGCCTGCACCCTGATACAAGAAAAGCTCCTTCCGACAGCGTATTCACTGCGAAAGGAGCTTTTCTTATTTATCTGGAAAGTGGTTTATCAGTTGTTTTCCGGACGAAGTTTACGAACGGTTACAGCTGTCTGCCACATTTCGCTTTCACGCAACTGACGAAGTTCTTCGTTCAGTTTATCACGATAATCCGGCTGAGAGTTTGAGTCGATAGAACGCTGTGCTTCATGGCCTTCGGCAACCGACTTATACAGTTTTTCGAATACCGGTTTGGTAGCATCGTGGAACGGAGTCATCCAGTCCAAAGCACCACGCTGAGCAGTTGTAGAACAGTTAGCGTACATCCAGTCCATACCTTTTGCTGCAAACAGCGGCATCAATGACTGAGTAAGTTCCTCAACTGTTTCGTTGAATGCTTCCGAAGGTGAGTGTCCGTGTTCACGCAATGTTTCATATTGTGCCAGCAACAAGCCCTGGATAGCACCCATCAGTGTACCACGTTCACCTGTCAAATCGGATGTAGCTTCACGCTGGAAGGTTGTTTCGAACAAATAACCTGAGCCGATACCGATACCCAGTGCAATAGTACGTTCGTAAGCCTTTCCGGTAGCATCCTGATAGATAGCGTACGATGAGTTCAAGCCACGTCCTTCGAGGAACATAGTACGCAAAGATGTACCCGAACCTTTAGGAGCAACCATGATAACATCGATATCTTTAGGAGGAACCACACCGGTACGGTCGTTCCATGTAATAGCAAATCCGTGAGAGAAATACAATGCTTTGCCAGCAGTCAGATGAGGTTTGATGGTAGGCCATACAGAAATAACGGCAGCATCCGACAACAGACACATGATAATAGTACCTCTCTTGCAAGCTTCTTCGATGCTGAACAAGGTTTCGCCCGGTACCCAACCGTCGGCAACAGCCTTTTCGAATGTCTTGCCCTGACGCTGTCCTACGATTACGTTGAAACCGTTATCACGCAGATTCAGTGACTGTCCGGGGCCCTGTACACCATAACCGATGACAGCTATTGTTTCGTTTTTCAATACTTCACGTGCTTTTTCCAAGGGGAACTCATCGCGGATTACTACATTTTCAGTAACGCCGCCAAAATTCATTTGTGCCATAATACAATCTTTTATTAAAAAATCAGTTAAATATCACTTTACAACGAACGACAACTTCCGTGCCATTCTTTTTTATTTCTATATCAAATTCATTTTCGCCCACCTGCTCACGGTAGAAGCTCAGCTTGTCGCCGTAATAGCTTTCGGCAACGTATGCCACTTCAAAGCGGCGGATGGATTTATTGCGAAACATTTCGAGTGGGAACAAATCGAGTGCATGTTCAATATACTTAATGCTGTTGACGTGACCGTTGAGGTCAATGTCACTGTATTTCACCAGGTATTCGGAACATGGAACCTGCTCTGTCACCTTTACACGGCCTGCCTTGGCAATGGGACACTCCTTCTTACAAATATAGTCGGTTATCTTTCCTCCATGCAGTGCAAGCAGGTCGGCGGGCTTACGGGTTTCCATGCTGATCATTGCCCAGATGGAACGTGCATACCCTATCGGCTTACCATCCTGATTCAGGATAGCAAAATTACGGTCGGTGAACAGACGATATACATTTTCCACCCACGTCTGGATGCTGAACTTCTCGTATGCACGGGGCATTTCCTCCATTTCCACCGCCAGACGCGAAAGTACCCATGTATAATGGTTCTCGTTCAGGGTAGCAATGCCGAAGCCACGTTCCGCAGCATGAAAGCCTGCACAGTTCAACAGGTGGTTGCCCAATACGCCCATCGTAAGTTTTTCCGTAAAATCTACGTGGAACGGTTCTGCAACAAACGGGTAGGTACTAACTTTATTATCCTCACTCATAACCATCTTTATTGTTTTTCGTTTCTATATCGTTCTTCCCGGTGTGCCAGGTACTCGTTAACACGCTCAAAACAACTGGTCGAAATTGCAATTCTTCCTGAGCGGACAAACTGCAATACACAATTCAGATTTTTCAGTTCCTGATACAAACTCGTAATATCGTCGCTCATGCCCGTCATCTCTACAACAGAGAATGTAGGATTTACTTCTACAATATGTGCCCCATAGCGACGTACAACCTTCGAAGGTTCTGCCGTTGCCTGAAACTCGGGTGTGGAAACTTTATACATGGCTACCTCACGCTGGAAGATTTCCTTGTCGGTAAAGTAATGTGCCTGTATCACGTCCATTTTCTTTTCTATCTGACGTACCAGTTTCTCTATAATATCAGGAGTAGTCCAGCAAGTAATGGTATACTTATGTACTCCTTTAATGGAAGAAGCAGACACGTTCAGACTTTCGATGTTTATCTGGCGGCGTGTAAACACAGCCGTTACCTGATTCAACAAACCGGCTATGTTTTCCGAATGAACGATTATCGTATATAATGTCTTATTATCCATAGTTACTCTTAATTAACAGTCCAACAGCATATAGTTTACGGGACTTCCCGGAGGAGTCATCGGCAATACCTTTCCTTCTTCCACCACACAGGTTTCCAGCAGGAACGGTCCGTCGGTTTCCAGCATCTCACGAATGGCGTCGTTCAACTCGGAACGGTCCATTACTCTGCGGGAAGGAATACCATACGCCGAAGCAATCTGCATGTAGTCGGGGTTCATCATCGGGGTAAACGAATAGCGGTGTCTGAAGAACATAGCCTGCCACTGGCGGACATTGCCCAGGAAATTGTTATTCATCAAAATAATCTTTACCGGCGATTTCTGCTCCATTATCGTACCCAGTTCCTGCATGGTCATCTGCAAACCTCCGTCGCCCATAAATGCGCAGACCGTACGTCCGGGACATCCGAAGGTAGCACCGATAGCGGCCGGCAGGCAGAATCCCATCGTTCCCATACCTCCCGAAGTTACAAGGCTGCGGTTCTTGGTAAACTTAAAGTAGCGGCAAGCTAACATTTGGTTCTGACCGACATCTGTCACCAGTATCGCTTCGTTGTTCGTTGCTTCGCTTACTGCATGAACTACTTCACCCATATTTAAAGGACCTTCCGTCGGATAAACTTCAGGCTTTATAACCTGAGTATATTCTTTCTCCTCATAGGGCTGGAAACTGGCAATCCATTCGGTATGTTTCTGAGGGTGTATCCGTTCGGTAAGCATGGACAATGTACGTTTACAATTTCCCAAAACAGGGACATCTACCGGTACATTCTTGCCAATCTCAGAAGGATCGACATCCAGATGAATGACTTTTGCCTGACGGGCATAGGTGGACAAATCACCGGTTACACGGTCGTCAAAACGCATTCCTACCGCAATGAGCACATCACATTCGTTGGTTTTGACGTTCGGACCAAGATTCCCGTGCATACCCAACATACCCTTATTCAGCGGATGACCGGAAGGAAGTGCCGAAAGTCCCAGCAAAGTACATCCACAAGGCATATCAGCCTTTTCGACGAACTTACGCAATTCTTCCTGCGCGCCGCCCAGTTCTACACCCTGGCCGACCAATACCAAGGGACGTTGAGCATTGTTTATCAGTTCTGCCGCCTTGTCTACTTCGTCCATATCCGTTTCCGGATCAGGATCGTAACTGCGGATAAAGTCAACATCTACCGGTTCATAATCGGTCATTTCAGTCTGTGCGTTCTTGGCAAAGTCGAGAACCACCGGTCCGGGACGTCCGCTTCGTGCGATATAAAAGGCACGTGAAACCGCCCATGCTACGTCGTCCGCGCGACGTATCTGATAACTCCATTTCGAAATAGGCTGCGTAATACCCACCAGATCGACTTCCTGAAAGGCATCCGTTCCCAACAGACTGGCACCTACCTGCCCTGCGATGACAACAATAGGCGTGCTGTCTATCATGGCATCGGCCACACCTGTAATAGTATTTGTAGCTCCCGGTCCACTGGTTACCAGACAAACTCCAACTTCTCCCGAAACTCGGGCAAATCCTTGAGCAGCATGAGCCGCTCCTTGTTCGTGACGAACCAGTATATGGTTCAATTTATCTCTGTGGTCGTACAATGCATCGAATACAGGCATGATAGCTCCTCCCGGATAACCGAAAAGAGTCTTTACTCCTTCATGCTCCAATGAACGCATCAATGCTTCCGACCCTGTAATTCTTTCTTTAGCCATAAATCAAAATGAAGAATAAATAGTTCCTTATACAATTCTTACTCCACCCTTATCGGCTGAGCTTACCATACTGGCATAAGCTCGCAATGCCTTCGACACCTGGCGGTTACGAGTAACAGGTGTCATGGGGCGTGCTGCCAGTTCCTCGTCGGTGAGTTTCACATTTATCGTACGGTTTGGTATATCAATCTCAATAATATCTCCGTCTACTATCTTACCGATATTTCCGCCGGCTGCTGCTTCGGGAGAAATATGTCCGATACTCAGACCGGAAGTACCTCCACTAAACCGGCCATCTGTAATCAAGGCACATTCTTTTCCTAAATGTTTCGACTTGATATACGAAGTAGGATAAAGCATTTCCTGCATGCCCGGTCCACCTTTCGGTCCTTCGTGAGTAATGACGACTACATCTCCGCTCACAACTTTGCCACCAAGGATACCTTCGCATGCCGATTCCTGTGAATCGAACACTTTGGCAGGACCTGAGAACTTCCAGATGCTTTCGTCTACTCCGGCAGTCTTTACCACACAACCATCTTGCGCAATATTCCCTTTCAGTACCGCCAGTCCTCCGTCTTTGCTGTAAGCATGCTGCAAATCGCGGATGCAACCGGTAGCACGATCTGTATCAAGTTCTTTATACGTGTTGTTCTGAGAGCCCAACTGGATATTGAATTTACCGCCCGGCGCACTTGTATAAATACGCATAGCCTCAGCATCTACATCCGGTTTACAGATATTGTATTTGGCAATAGCCTCTCCTAATGTAGAACCATCGACTCGGTGTACGGTAGTATCGAGCAGTCCTCCCTTTGCAAGTTCTCCTAATATATTAAGGATACCGCCAGCACGATTGACATCCTGAATATGATATTTCTGTGTGTTGGGAGCGACCTTACACAAACAAGGTACCCGACGCGACAACATATCGATGTCATCCATCTTGAAATCTACTTCTGCTTCATGAGCAACAGCCAACAAATGTAATACGGTGTTGGTAGAACCTCCCATCGCAATATCCAGTGTCATGGCATTCAGGAAGGCCTGACGGGTAGCGATACTGCGCGGCAACACGCTGTCATCACCTTCTTCGTAATACTTATAGGCATTTTTCACAATAAGCTGGGCAGCATCCCGGAACAAACGTTTACGGTTTTCATGCGTAGCTACAATTGTTCCGTTTCCCGGCAAGGCTAATCCGATGGCTTCGTTCAGGCAGTTCATGGAATTTGCCGTGAACATTCCCGAACAACAACCACATCCAGGACAAGCGTGACGTTCTATTTCTGCTACATCTTCATCACTCACTGTTGAATCGGCCGATTTAATCATGGCATCTATCAAATCAAGATGCATGCCTCCCCACTCTCCAGCTTCCATCGGACCGCCGGAAACAAATACAGTAGGGATATTCAGTCGCATTGCGGCCATAAGCATTCCCGGAGTAATCTTGTCGCAATTCGAAATGCAGACCATCGCATCTGCCTTATGGGCATTCACCATATATTCCACACTGTCGGCTATGATGTCACGGGAAGGCAAAGAATACAGCATTCCGTCGTGCCCCATTGCAATGCCATCGTCAATGGCAATGGTATTAAATTCAGCAGCAAAGCATCCCAATTTCTCGATTTCCGCTTTTACCTGCTGGCCTATTTCGTGTAAATGTGTATGGCCCGGCACAAACTGCGTAAACGAATTTACGATAGCTATAATGGGCTTCCCAAACATTTCCTTCTTCATACCGTTGGCTACCCATAAGGCTCTAGCTCCTGCCATACGGCGACCTTCGGTACTCATCGAACTGCGTAACTGATGTTTCATTACATTTATCTCCTTTTCATTAAGTAAAAAGCCTTTCTCAACACTGGCGAGAAAGGCTTCCATACATATTTCCTTATGTGAACTGTATACACGAAAACTTTACTCACCTCTTGGTTCTTTCACCACGACGCGAATAATATGCAGGACTGCCAAGTTAATTCGTATATCAGTTATCACTTTCATGTTATCTTGCTTTGTTTTACGTCTGCAAAGGTAAAGGCTTTTTCGGAACAAACAAATAAAATGAAAGAAATTTTCAATAAAAAATAATCATTAGTAAGTTCTGGGGCTTATTTTATATCCAAATTCTTTTTATATAGTCTTTATTGCCGCTTTTATTTGTGAAAATACTAACAGAAAGAAGAAATCCCTCTTTTAATAAATCATTTTTTATTCGTACCTTTGGCGAAAATTCAATCATTATAAACACATTTATTTGAAGTATGGAAAATAAATACATCACCGTAGCATATCGTCTGTATGCTATTGCTGACGGAAAGAAAGAATTGCTGGAAGAAGCAACTGTAGAACATCCGTTCCAGTTTATTTCTGGTATCGGATACACACTCGATAAATTTGAAAAAGAAATCACAGCACTGAGCAAAGGAGATAACTTCAATTTTACAATTCCTTGCGCAGAAGCATACGGAGAGCGTAACGAAGATAACGTACGTCAGGTTTCTAAATCTATGTTTTGCGATCCTGACGGTAATTTCGACAGCGAAAATATCTTCCCGGGCAATATCATTATGCTGAGCGATGCAGAAGGACATCAGTTCTATGCCAACGTAGGTGAAATTACTGAAGACAAAGTAGTGCTCGACCTGAACCATCCTCATGCCGGCAAAGACTTGATCTTTGAAGGTACTATTACAGAAATGCGTCCTGCTACCAATAAAGAAATAGAAGGAATGGTCAACATGATGAGTGGAGAAGGATGTGGCTGCGGATGTGACAGCTGCGGCGGAGGCTGCGGAGATCATGAGCATCATCACCATGACGACGGATGTTGTGGAGGCGGATGCGGACATTGCCACTAATTAATTCAATACCAATCACAAAAAGCACAATGTGTCGTATCTTGATGCATTGTGCTTTTTATAACCACCTTTCATTATGATACTTATAGCCGACAGTGGATCTACCAAAACCGATTGGTGCTACGGTACGGAAACAACCAATTGCAAAATTGTCCAGACGGAAGGAATCAACCCGTTCCATCAGTCTGAAGAAAAGATACGGTCTATCATCCATGATGAACTTCTTCCACAACTGGACACCCCACTCCAGCGCTGCACGGCTATTTACTTCTATGGTGCCGGATGCTTGCCATCCAAAACAGCCTCCATCACTCAGGTGTTACAAGAATATTTTCCGAACGCTGACATTTTTGTGGAGACAGATCTGCTAGGAGCTGCACGTGCCTTATGTAAAGACAAAGCAGGAATAGCCTGCATACTCGGAACAGGATCCAATTCATGCTTATACGATGGAGAAAAAATCATACGGAACATTCCGCCACTGGGATATATTTTAGGAGATGAAGGCAGCGGAGCTTACTTGGGAAAACGATTTATAGGCGATTGTCTGAAAGGACAATTACCCGAGATATTACAGCATGGATTACAAGAAAAGCTCAATCTTACAATTTCTGAGATATTGAATAATGTATATCGCCGGCCACAAGCCAATCGCTTTCTGGCCTCACTCACTCCTTATATTTATGAACATAAGGGGATGCCACAAGTACATGCATTCTTATTAGATTGCTTCGGAGAGTTCTTCCGCCGCAATGTCCTGCTATATCCACAAATGTATCCAGTTTCCTTTGTCGGTTCTATTGCATGGTTCTTTCACGAAGAACTTGAAGAATCGGCACATTCCTTTCATATACCACTTGGAATTTTTATAAAGAACCCTATAGACGAACTGATGCATTACCATTTCAACTATCAGAAGTAATAAAATAAAAAAAGGGAATCTTCCCAGACTCCCAATCTTCATTAACCTTAAATCTAATACCATGAAAAACACGATGCAAATATAGAGATTATATGTTATATAACACAATAAAGACAATAAAAATCACTAGCATTTAATATTTTTTAATATTATAATACCTCTATGACAGAGAAATTCTTCCTTTTATTTGTTTATTAAGAAAACAAGCTCTATCTTCGTTAATTATATTCTGCCGTCAAGAAGAAGAGAGGGATACATTATTAAGCATAAAAACTACTTATTACAAACAGTTATGGAGAATTATTCAGCGCGGTATAATAGTTTAATAAAAGCCTGCGTTCTTGTGGGAGAACTATGCATTTGCAGCGGTTTATTCTATTTATTTTATTTGTGGGCACAACTTTTAGGCAAGCATCCAGAATTGGCAGCCAGTCTTCCACAAGTTCTGATTATCATCATACTATGCTATCTGGTATGTAGTGTACACGGAGGAATTGTTTTGCACTTGCGCAAAGTATATCCCTATCAGATTGTCATGCGGGTATTTCGCAATGTTTTTTATTTTTCTATACTGACAGGAACCTTACTGAGCGTTGGTAAGTTCATGAACATATACACCTTGTTCTTTCCAGCTTACATATCAGCCTTGTTTCTTGTACTCAGCATTTTCCGGCTCATCTTCCGCAATGTGATCAAACATCTCCGCACCCGTGGAAAAAATTTGCGTTACATTGTTCTTGTAGGAAGTACTTCCAACAACATCGAATTATATCATGAGCTGACAGACGACCCCTCTACGGGATCAAAAGTAGAAGGATATTTCGATGATGAGCCCAATCCGCAAATGCCACAACAATGTAATTACCTGGGACGCCCCGAAGAGGTACAAACCTATCTGAAAGCACATTCCTATATTCATTACCTGTTCTGCTGTCTGCCTTCACGTCGTAGTGGAATCATTGTGCCTATTATTAATTACTGCGAGAACAATCTGGTACATTTTTACAGTGTTCCCAATTTGCACAATTACTTGCACAACAGAGTCTACTTCAACATGTTGGGAAACGTTCCGTATCTCAGTCTGAGAACCGACCCGCTAAGTCGTCCGGAAAACAAAATACTGAAACGTGCATTCGATATCATTTTCTCCTTGCTATTCCTGTGCACGCTGTTCCCGATTATACTGATTATTGTTACTATCGTAACTAAACTGACCATGCCAGGTCCTATCTTCTTTAAACAGAAGCGCAATGGACTAAATGATAAAGAGTTTTATTGCTACAAGTTCCGTTCGATGAAGGTCAACAAGGAAGCTGATACGTTGCAGGCAACCAAGGACGATCCCCGCAAGACCCGCTGGGGAAATATCATGCGAAAGACAAACATCGACGAACTACCCCAGTTCATCAATGTATTGCTGGGCGATATGAGTATTGTAGGACCGCGTCCTCACATGCTGAAACATACGGAAGAATACTCCAAACTGATCAATAAATACATGGTACGACACTTTGTCAAACCCGGCATTACAGGATGGAGCCAGGTAACCGGCTACCGAGGTGAGACTAAGGAGCTGAAAGATATGGAAGGACGTGTAATCGGTGACATCTGGTACATCGAGCACTGGAGTTTCTGGCTGGATATTTACATCATCTACAAGACCGTAAGAAACGCCATCCACGGCGAGAAAAATGCTTATTGATTTAATATAGCGATACGATAACGGCAGAGATTGTCTGACAAAAAGACGTTCTCTGCCGTTGTTTTTTATCCGGCTACAACCATTTGGAAACTTGTTCCTCAGTAAGCCTCCAAAGCTCTTTCATTTGGGAATGATGGAGAAACTTGTCCGACAAAGGCTTAGGCCGGCAACTGACATTCAGTGTTCCGGTACGTTTGCCCGCTTCTTCATCCAGCAACAGGCTGACGGCTGTAGCAGCTCCCTGACGAGGTGTACGAATAAAAGGCCGGAAAAGAATATCCGTCAAAGAATCGAACCACATGTGCATGGTAATAATATCTGTTGAAACAATGCCCGGATCGGCAGCATTAACGACAATCCCTCTCTCCCTGACACGGGCAGCCAGTTCCAGCGTAAAGAGAGTCAGAGCCAGTTTCGTATTACTATAAATAGGGATACGCCAGAAGCTCCCTTTCCTTCCGCGCAAGAAAAAATCAGGGAAATCCAGCTTGCCGATGGCATACGTGCAAGAAACCATATTCACGATACGGCTCCCCGCTCCCATCAGCGGCAAAAGCTTGCGCGTCAACAGATAGGGTCCGACATAATTCACGCTCACGGTACGTTCCAGCCCGTCTTCCGTAATATGAAGTCCCGTTTCCATCGTTCCCGCATTATTCATCAGCAAGGTAATCTGTTCACCCCGTTCCACCATCTTCCGGGCAAAAGATGCAACCGAAGCCAGTGAAGCCAGATCAATAAACTGCACCTCTATATCCGCATTGCCCGTTTCCGCCATAAGCAGATTCCGTTTTTCCGCTGCCCGCACCAGATTACAGCATGCCATTATCACCCTATAACCAGCCGATGCTACCGCACGAGTTATCTCTGTACCCATACCTCCATCGGCACCCGTTATCACCGCCAGTTTCTTTTCCATCTTACCCCTTGCTTTCTATACGTTCGATTTCCTTCCTGATGCAAGGAGGAAGCTCCTCTTTCAGACGCTGATGACATGCCATGTCGATGGTATACATACGGGCAATGCAATAATTGCTGTGCTTGCAGTTACAGCGTGCCTTTTCTTCCTCACGCATACGATTTACAAAACCCGGTTCGTTAAGCAACGCACGCCCCATCTGTACCGCCTCAAATCCATCGTTCAAAACCTCATCGATTTTCTCACGGCTAACCAGTCCTCCTACATACACCAGCGGCATATCCAGTGCCTTCCGGAACTTCAGCGCATCTTCCAGAAAATAAGCCTCGCGGAAAGGTACAGCAGGTATCATCCATTTCCCCACCAGACGTACGCCATACTTCAGCCACCAGCAAGTCATATAGTGCGTCATGGTATGGATGGGCATTTCTCCTCTCATCACATACATCGGAGCCTTGCTCACGAAACCTCCGCTCAAGACCAGCGCATGGGCACCCGACTGTTGCAGCCGTTGTGCCACCTGCAGCGATTCCTCCAGTTCCATACCTCCCCGAAATCCGTCGCGCATGTTCATCTTTACCAATACTGCCATGTCCGTTCCTGCCGCTTTCATCACCTCCTCCATCACCATGTCCATGAACTTCATCCGGTTTTCCAGCGAACCGCCGAACTGGTCCTTACGGTGATTGGTAGCAGGAGAAAGAAACTGGCTGATGAGATAACCGTGTCCGGCATGAATTTCCACGGCATCGAATCCGGATTCACGTGCCAAGCGGACAGCCTGACCGTATGCCCGTGCCATTTCGGGCAGTTCGTCCGCACGAAGTCCCCGCACAAAGGTAGGCGAATAAAGGTTGAATCCACTGCTGGCCCCTACAGGCAGACAGCCACAGATACTCTTGTGCGACATGTTGCCGCAATGCCCTAACTGGATACTTGCCGCAGCTCCTTCGGCATGGACGGCATCAGTCAGCCGGCGAAGGCCGGGAACAATCTCCGGACGCATCCACAACTGGCGGTCGAACGACAAGCCGCTTCGGGTAACTGCCGCATAAGCGACCGTCGTCATGCCAACGCCACCAGCAGCCACCGAGCGATGATACTCGAGCAACTGCTCAGAAGGTTTGTTGCCGGGGCACATGCTTTCGAAAGCCGCCGAACGAATGGTGCGGTTACGTAACGTCAGTGGTCCCAGCCGAACCGGAGTAAATAGTTTTGAATCCATAATAATCAGTTAAAAAGTTAACACTGCAAGCTATCCGACCATTTCCAATTCCATAGAAAAGCCGCTCACTTGCCACGCCCGGAAAAGATACCTCCGGCAGCGTACTAATATATATAAGGTATAATCCGCTTCCTGCTTCCAACAGCCTCATCTCCAAATTCTTCCCGATAGCGCTTGTAAATGGCATCGGCACGCGGCACCAGATTGGCAGCCGTCCACCAGACAAACACCCATGCAGCAGGCGAACCCGTCAGCAGAGCGAAGCCAATCCATTCTATCAATTCACCCAGATAATTGGCAGAGGTCACATAGCGGTAAAAGCCTTTCTGCGGCAAATAATGTTTCGTATCGCCAGGCTTACGAAGGTGACGGATAACATAGTCGGAATGCAGATTGATCCCCATTCCAAGCACAAACAGCGCCAGCCCGATCCATGGTAGAGAATGCATCCAGAAATCGCTGCCATCTGCATACAGTCCGGCAGGAGGATAACGAAACAGACTTGTCGTAAGCAACATACCGTTCAGCACATTAAAGACTATCCCCATGGCAACAATGGCAAGGGGCATACGACTTTTGCCTCTCATCAGCAACGGAAAGACAAACGAACGCTGGAAATAATGCAGCAAGAACAGCAAGGCAAATACAGTCTGCGGAGCCGAAAGTACCATTCCGCTGCGCACCCATCCGTACAGCATGACAATAAACGCCGGTACTTCCATCAGCATCCAGGCAAGTTTGTTGGGAAGAGAAACTCCCCACGAGGCTGTCCGGAACATACCATATCCCGCCTTTACAAAGTAAAGCGCCACAAAAACCAGCACACCAGCCACCGACATGGCATACAGAAGGAATTGATACGTTTCATGACTCATAAGCTTCAATTTTAGGATGATAACCAAAGATAGAAAAAAATCGGGCACTATCTGTGGTAAAAAAAACATAAAAAATCCCCTTTTTCTCCGATTCTACTTTCATTCCATTGACAGGAACAAATAGAAATCGCAGAAAAAGGGGAAAACAGCCTGCCTGATTACTCGAGGCATCCAAAGGTGCTCCGGGAAACATCGGCAGGCGAAGAGTATTTTTCCGTACAACTTTCTAAAAATTGCACTTAAGATTCCATACGCATCAGCACGCCTTAAAACTCATATCCAGACCTTTTACAGAATGTGTCAGGGCACCTACCGAAATGAAGTCGACACCGCACTCGGCATAGTCGCGCAGCGTATCAAATGTAATACCACCTGATGACTCAAGCTCTACACGTCCGTTCACCATTTCTACTGCCTTGCGGGTATCTGCCGGCGTAAAGTTGTCGAGCATGATACGGTCTACACCGCCCAGATCGAGCACCTGCTGCAATTCGTCGAAGTTACGTACTTCGATTTCGATCTTCAAGTCTTTGCCTTTTGCCTTGCAGTATTCACGGGCACGGGTGATAGCCTTGTCAATTCCTCCGGCAAAATCGACATGATTGTCTTTCAGCAGAATCATATCGAACAGGCCGATACGGTGATTGACGCCGCCGCCAATCTTGACTGCCATTTTTTCGAGTACACGCATACCCGGAGTTGTCTTACGAGTATCGAGCACACGCGTCTTGGTTCCCTTCAGGCGTTCTACGTAACGGTGTGTCATGGTAGCAATACCGCTCATACGCTGCATGATGTTCAACATCAGGCGTTCGGTCTGAAGCAAGGACTGCACCTTTCCTTCCACTACCATTGCTACATCACCCGGCTTCACGTGTGCACCGTCGTTGATGAAAACTTCCACTTTCAGCTCAGGGTCGAAACGGCGGAAAACCTCCTTTGCCACCTCGATGCCGGCAAGAATACCTTCTTCCTTGATCAAAAGTTTCGATTTTCCCATAGCATCGGCAGGAATACACGACAAGGTGGTATGGTCGCCGTCGCCAATATCTTCTGCAAACGACAAGTCGATCAGGCGATCGATCAAATCCTTAACTACTTTTTCATCCATCTTATTTATGATTTTAAATACGTTTTCTTACTGGCAAAGGTAAGGATAATCCTTATCTTTGCAAAAAGATTAAAATCAAAACCAGACAGAAAATGAAATTTACGTTACTTGTTGTCGGACGGACAGTAGAAAAACATTACATCACCGCCATAAACGATTACGCGGAGCGTACGAAACATTATATCTCTTTCGACATAGAAGTCATCCCAGAGCTCAAGAATACCAAAAGCCTGAGCATGGAGCAGCAGAAGGAAAAAGAAGGAGAACTGATTCTGAAAGCCTTACAACCGGGCGACGTACCCGTATTGCTCGACGAACACGGCAAGGAGTTTCGTTCCATTGAGTTCGCCGCATGGATAGAACGCAAGATGCATACGGTAAGCAAGCGACTGGTATTCATCATCGGAGGGCCTTACGGCTTCTCGCCTGCCGTATATGCCGCAGCTCAGGAAAAGATATCTTTATCGAAAATGACCTTCTCGCATCAGATGATCCGTCTGATTTTCGTGGAACAACTCTATCGTGCCATGACCATCTTGAACAACGGTCCGTACCATCATGAATAAAAACAATGTCGCACAGACAGCAAGCTATTCATCCAACTTGCTCTCTGTGCGACCATCATATCTTACCGATTATCGGGTAGCAGGTCTTTTCATCTGCCGGATGAGCTGCTTGGTTTCAGCATCTACCCGATACGATTCCGTTATTTTCTGTAACGCCTTATTGTATGTAAAATCGTCCAGCGTATTTTGTTTCAGGTACTGCATGGTCAGTTCGGGGAACTTTACGAAGCAAACCGACAAGGCCCATGCTACGGCCATCTTCACATAATATCCGTCGTGCCGGATAGCATCGTATTCCTTCAGCAATTGCTCGATATGCTCCTCGTCGATGAAAAGCTGCATGCTCATCACCACTCCGAAGCGAATCTCGTATTCTCCCCGCGCATGCATCCAGTCCACCAGATACGTCCACAAGCGGTCTTTGTTGTCATTGACGAATTTTTTTCCGCCTCCAAACTTGAACGTATCGCACACCGACCAGCTGTTGATAATCCATACAAAGCAAGTCACGCGATGTAAATAGTACTCCACATCGTCATCGGGCTTGATACATCCCAGCACCATACCTTGCAGCATACGCTCCTCCATGTAAAAAGAATCGGCCGTAAGCAGGTATTCTTCCCAGTTCGTACGGGAAATCTGCTTTGCCAGTTGACGCAAGTCCGGAATCCGGATTCCTAAAACATGCTCAACGCCGGGGTTCAGACTCTCGGTAAACGATTTGTTTCCCCTCTCCGCCAGACGCAACAAATGCTCTTTGATCGTCAGGTCGTCCAATCGGTATTCTTCCATTTCTATATACCATTAAAACAAATTTGCCACAAAGTTAAAAACAAGTATACCTACTACTAGGTATTTAACAACTTTTTTTTACTAACTAATAGGTATTGATGTCACAAAACATGTATTCTACCTTTGCATTTGTTAAAAATAAACAAAAGGAAAGAATAAATGAAAAGTAAAAAGGTTTTATTCTCACTTTGTTTTGCAGCAATGAGTACCCACGGTTTTGCGGCAAACGAAATCGAGAAAGTGAGTAGTGACAACGAGAGAACGGAAAAGGAAATGAAAGCTGAAAGGCGTTCCATCCTGAAGACAGAAAAAGGTGGCAAAGGGTTAACTATCGGAGGATATGGAGAGGCTGTGTATAGTCATAACTTCTATTCCGATAAATATATCCGCTATACAGCCAAAGACCCAAGCGTCTACAAAGGAGAGTCGCACGGACGCTTCGACCTGCCACATGTGGTACTTTTCCTGAATTATGATTTCGGACACGGATGGACAATGGGAAGTGAGATAGAATTTGAACACGGTGGAACCGAAAGTGCTGTTGAAATAGAGGAAGAGGAAGCGGGTGAATACGAAAGTGAAGTGGAACGTGGCGGAGAAGTTGCACTGGAACAATTTTGGATTCAGAAGTCCATTTGTCCGGAGTTCAATATCAAATTAGGACATATCATCGTTCCGGTGGGAGGAACGAACCAGCATCATCTGCCAACTGAGTTCTTCGGAGTCTATCGTCCAGAGGGAGAAAACACCATCCTTCCTTGTACCTGGCACGAAACGGGCATCAGCTTGTGGGGACAGACAGGCGACTGGCGCTATGAAGTATTGCTGGTACCGGGGCTAGACTCCGACCGTTTTAATCGTTTGAACTGGATACAAGGCGGTGCCGGCAGCCCATATGAATTTAAGATTGGTAACTCCGTAGCCGGAGCTTTCCGCATCGACAATTACTCCGTCAAAGGTTTACGCCTGTCAGTCAGCGGTTATGCCGGCAACTCATTCAACAATTCGCTAAACGATTATAAGGACAGTGAGAAGTATAAAGACGTGAAAGGAACTGTCTTAATAGGTGCTTTCGACTTTCATTATAATGATCACAACTGGATTGTCCGCGGTAACTTCGATTACGGTCACCTGAGTGATGCCGACAAGATTACAGAAGTCAATAAAAAAATGAGCAACAACTCTCCGTCACCTCAACAGAACGTGGCCGAAGCTGCCATTGCTGCCGGTATCGAAGCAGGTTATAATGTATTCTCCCAAATCGAAAAGTTGAATGAGAAAGGACAGAAACTGTATGTCTTCGGCCGTTACGACTATTACGACTCCATGCACAAGACCAGTACCCCTATTTACAGATTCTGCGGGCGTAATCGTATCGCAGCGGGACTGAACTACTATCCTATTCATGACATCGTAGTAAAAGGGGAATATTCCATCGGGTTGATGAGAAGTCCTTACAACAACGAGCCGTCTATATCGGTAGGTGTAGCCTATGCCGGACTTTTTACAAAATAACTTTCCGACAAACAATTATCACATAATAATAACCCCAAAAGATAAAAGCTATGAACAAGTTTTTTAAACTATCTCTTTGCATGGCTATAAGTGCCATGACAGCAACAAGCATGATTTCCTGTAGTGACAACAACCATGAAAGTAGTAACTCCGAAGGACTTTCAAACGAAGAACAAGCTCTGAAAGAAGCTATCGTACCCTATGTAGACAATACAATTATCGCCACGTACAAAGCAATGGCAGACGAAGCCATATTAATGAGTGACGCTTGTACGAAAGCAAAGGAAACCTATCTGAATGGAGATAAGAAAAAGGCTACAGAGTATGTAGCCGAAGCATGTGAGCACTGGACCGAATCACGAAAAGCATGGGAATTGAGCGAGGCTTTTCTATTTGGTGCGGCAGGAGATTATAACATCGACCCTCACATTGATTCGTGGCCTTTGGACCAAGTAGCTCTGGATAATCTGCTGAATAACCAGAAGATGATGGATGCCATAGGAACCGGCGACTTTGATTACATCACAAGCAATCTGGGATATGGGCTTTTGGGCTATCATGCACTGGAATATATTTTGTTCCAATTGACCGATGATTCTCATCGTGAGCCAAGAAACTTCGAAAAGACATACAGCTACAGCGGACAAGTAGTAAATATAACCAACAATCACATGATTTACATGGCAGGAGTCGCTCAGGATTTGCGCAACCAGTGTATTCGGCTGGAAGCATCTTGGGCAGGAATAGGTAACGTTACGACACAAAAGCAGGAAATTCTTACCGAAACAGAACAGGAGCCCACATTCAATTACGGTACAAGTATGAAAACCGCCGGGCAAGGAGGAAGCAAATATACCAGCTATACTGTTGCAGCACAAGAACTGATTCAAGGATGTATCGACATCGTAGATGAGGTTTGTACCCAGAAAATCGGCCGCCCTAACTCAGGTCAGACAGCCGATGACAAGAACTATATCGAATCTCCCTACGCATTAAATTCAGTAGTCGATTTTGTTGACAACATTAAAAGTGTAAAAAATGCATACGAAGGTATAGGATACGATGGAACAAACAACGCGACATCTGTCAGTGCTTACATTGCTACCATCGACCCATCTACCGATACTGAAGTAAAAGCCTTGATTGATGAAGCAATTACCAAGATACAGGCCATACTGGAACCTTTTGCCAAAAACGCAACCGGAGCAGAAGCAGACGCTGCCATCGAATCCCTAAGCCAATTGTCTACCGCATTGAATAAAGCAAATAAGGCTCTTTTGAAATAGCCGAAAAAATTTCTCTTTTAAAATATCAATAACTTCCACGCAGTCGTCTCGGCCCAGAAAAATTATTATTTAAAGCCATCTGGTCCAAGATGGCTGCAACAGCTTGAACAACAATCAACATCTATTGCAAATATGAAGACAAAGACTTTTCACCTGATACATTTTTTATGTATCGCCAGTGTCATGACCGCGTGCAGTGACAACGAAAATCAGACTACAACATCAGATTCCTCCGGCAATAGCGAAAAGCCGGAATGGTACTATGCCGGCGGACAGTTAGGAACTTCTTATCTTACCACCTCGAATGCCTTCGAGCAACCGACCGAACCTGTCGAATCAAGCGAAGAAATGAGCCAACGGTTTAAGAACGGGGAACAACTGTTTGAAAAAATGTATATGAACAATCATACCGGTGTACGCAAAGGGCTGGGTCCAGCCTACGTACGAAGTTCATGCATTCATTGCCATCCGGGATACGGACACGGCAAGCGTAATGCTTCAGGAGCCTTTCAAACGACAACTATCGGAAACGGATGTCTGCTGGTTGTCTACAATCCTGAAACAGATGGTTATGTAAGCTGGCTGACCGGAATGCCACAGGGACATGCCACCCAGCCCTTCAAAGCCCCGCTGGACGAAAGCAAAGTCATTATCGAATGGAAAAAATATACCGACGAGTGGGGCAACAAGTTTCCCGATGGTGAGAGTTACGATCTGGAATATCCTGAGGTGACTCTCGCGCCAGACGCAGTCTATGCCAAAAACGAAGGCATCATCAGTAGTCTGGGTAATTATAAAGTCCTGCTGGAGTCTACAATCGGGATTTACGGTACCGGCCTGCTGGATGCCATCACAGATGAAGACTTGAAAGCGCAATATGCCAAAGAAGAGAAAGACGGCTACATGAAAAATGGCTTGAACGAGGCATTCTTCAAAAATGGAGAATGGGTAAAGCAGTACAGCAACACCAAGGCTACAGATGTCAATCCGGACTTTGCCGACAAAGGAGAGCTCCATCCGTTCAGATTTACGTATGCCTTGAGCCGCGGACCGCTGCAAGATGCGGCAGGTGCCAATGCCATGTGGAACATCACCAATGTAACTCGCAGCAACCGCCGCTATCATTATCTCGACACTTACTTTGCCAACGCAGAGGGAGAAGACAAGACAGTATATGGAGGAAGTTCATGGGTAAAGGCTTCTGCCAACGACCCAGAGGTACAAGCCGGCTATCAGGCTTATATTGAAGAAGCCGATCCCAAGAAAAATCACCCCAGTTGGCACGCCAATGACTATTCGGACAAGGAGCAAGTGGCAAAGGCTATTGCCGCATATTTAACGTCCAAGGAACTGGATGTGGAAATGGATGACGAAGATTTTATTGATTTCATGGTATGGCACCGGGGACTTGCCGTCCCTGCCGTACGCAACATCGACGATGCTGATGTCAGAAAGGGAAAAGAACTCTTCGCACAGATAGGATGTGCATATTGTCATCGTCCGTCATGGAAAACGGGAGATGATACTTTTTACGACCCGAACGGATTTTTTGCCAAGGGAGACAACCGTCTTCCCCGGTATCCGAACCAGACAATCTGGCCTTATTCTGACCTGGTACAGCATAAACTTCACATGGAAAACGATATCCGTACCGGATGGTGCCGTACTACTCCTCTTTGGGGACGCGGACTGCATCAGATGTGTACAGGCTCTTCTACTGCCGACCGCCTGCACGACAACCGTGCACGAAACGTCATCGAAGCAATCATGTGGCATGGAAATAAAAAGAGCGATGCCCGCATGACTGTAGAAAAATTCCGTAATCTCTCGAAAGAAGAGCGTGATGCCATCGTGAAATTCATTGATTCCATCTAAAAACATGGTCCGGCTTTTCCAGCAAAGGAAATAACCGTATCTGGAAAGGCTGCACGAATATTTATCATTTACTGCAGATTACACTGGAATATACAGTCTCAACTGTCCTCGACAGCCAAAAAGGATAACAAATTTATGATCTGACAAATTGTGTAATCTGTGGTAAATGTTTACTTTAGTCCTTCATCTTTACGCCACGTAAAACAGCATACAGAATGACAAATACATTAAAGAAAATAACCTTTTCCCTATGGGGAATTCTCATTCTTATTATGGCAGCCGCAACAATTGCCGGAAAACTGTACGGAATAAAAGTTGCCGAGACCTATATTTACAGCTCGCTTTTTTTTATTGGGCTTTGGATAGCAGCAACCATACTCTCTCTTGCCTACATCTGCAAGCGCCATCTCAAAAGAAGAAAAGCCACTTGTGCCCTACATCTGGCATTCATTCTCATATTATCGGGAGCACTGACCACACATCTTTGGGGGATACAGGGAAGCGTCCACCTGCGACAAGGGGCCAATCCGGTGACAACATTCACCACAAACGACGGACAGACAGCAGACTTTCCTTTTGGCGTATCACTAAAACAGTTTGAACTAGCCTATTATCAAGGGACATTTGCTCCGATGGATTTCGTCAGTATACTAAATATTCACGACGGTGATACGACACTGACAGGAAAAGCTTCCATGAATCACATCTATACTTACCGGCACTACCGTTTCTATCAGTCGGCATACGATGCAGACCAGCAAGGAAGCACTTTTTCGGTCACTTGCGACCCTTATGGCATTGCCCTCACTTATACCGGATATGTTGCTCTGCTGCTGGCATTCATCGGATTCTTTTTCGACAGACACAGTTACTTCCGCAAGCTGCTTCACCACCCGAGTCTGAAACGAACGGTGGCTTGCCTGCTGTTGCTTATCGGCAGTGTCGCAGCACTTGAAGCATCTGTACCTCCAACTCTGCCTAAAAAAACAGCCGGCAAGTTTGGGCAACTCTACGTATATTACAACAACCGTATCTGTCCCCTGCAAACACTCGCCAAGGAATTTACGACCAAACTCTATGGTCGCCCAACTTATAAAGACTTTACTCCCGAACAAATTCTGACCGGATGGTTCTTCTATTACGAGCAATGGAAGCAGGAGCCCGTCATTCTCATCAAGGACAAAAATGTACAAAACATACTGGGAGTGAAAGGGAAATATGCATGTCTTGCCGATTTTGCAAATTCCACCGGCTATAAGCTCGACCAAATCTCATATGCTGAAATTACAGCCAAAGAATTACGTGCCATAGAAGAAGCTAACGAAAAATTCGACCTGATAAGTATGGCTTGCAACGGTAGCCTCTTCAAGCTCTATCCGTTCCGTGATAAAAATGAAAAACAGCCGGTATGGTACTCGTTAACCGACGAGTTACCCATATCTATCCCCCACGAACAATGGGCTTTTATCCGCTACAGCATGAATCTGCTTGCCGAAAAGACTGCTCACCATGAATATGAAGCCATTGATACACTCATCGAGAAAACCAGGATATACCAGAAGAAAGAAGCACGGGGATTCCTGCCTTCGAATGCACAATTTCGTGCCGAAATACTATATAACGAAATGGATTTTACCCGTCCGCTTGCCATGCTCTGCCTGACTGTCGGTATGCTTTCTTATCTCTTCTATTGCCGAAAGTTGATAAGCGAACATACTGATTCGCCCCAAATAAGCTGTTTACTACTTGCCATTCTAGGTATTATCGGCATATATCTTCTTGTACTTATCAGCCTCAGAGGGTTCATCAGCGGACATCTGCCAATGTCGAACGGATACGAAACCATGCAGCTTATGTCCTTATGCAGCATTCTACTCACTTTTTTCCTATACAGGAAGTTCCAACTGGCTATTTCATTCGGCTATATCTTGTGCGGACTCACCCTGCTGGTCGCCATGCTTGGCGAAGCAAACCCATCTGTCACCCAACTTATGCCGGTGCTTGCCTCCCCTCTTTTAAGCATCCATGTAGTAACCATCATGCTATCGTACTCACTGCTGGCATTTATCATGCTGAACGGCATGACAGCCGTCGTCCTGTACCACACACGTACAGACTGTAACGAACAGATTATCCGGCTGCAAGTCATCAGTCACCTCATATTGTATCCTGCCGTATTCCTGCTGGCAACCGGTATTTTTATTGGAGCTATATGGGCGAATGTTTCGTGGGGAAGATACTGGGGATGGGACCCCAAGGAGGTATGGGCACTCATTACCTTGCTGGTTTATGCCACAGCCCTGCACCCTTTCTCCCTTCCGTACTTTCAACGCCCAATGTTCTTCCATTGGTTTACCATAATAGCCTTTCTCAGTGTACTAATCACCTACTTCGGAGTCAATTTCATTATGGGAGGTATGCACAGTTATGCTTAAAGCCAAGAATTCAGTCTTTTGCGAAAAGAATAAAAGGAGGCCGATGAACTACATCAGCCTCCCTACTTTTTGCCCCTGCAACGGGCCATACTAACTATTCTCTATTTATTTTTGATCAATAAACTTCCACTTTGCTTGCCAAAGCCTTACACTTGTCGCGCAAAGCATCCAGATCACCATCTACTTTATCGTAGCATACCACTACCCCCATACGGCGGTTCAGTTTGGTAAAAGGCTTTCCGAAAATACGCAGATACGTATTAGGCTGCGAGCAAACCAGTTCTTCGCCACGGTAACGCGGTGCTTCCTTGCTGGCAATCGGCGACAGGATAACGGCACTAGCACCGATATGTTCCTGCGTAATACCCGGAATAGGCAATCCCAAGATAGCATACAGATGAAGTTCAAACTCGTTCAGGTTCTGTGTGTTGGCAAGCGTTACCATACCCGTATCGTGCGGACGCGGAGAAAGTTCTGAGAAATATACACCGTTTTCGTGACTCAGGAAGAATTCAACTCCCCAGATTCCATAACCAGTCAAAGCTTCTGTTACCTTTGCTGCCATTCTCTGAGCTTCGGCAAGGTGTTCGGGAGCAATGTGTGCAGGCTGGAAACTTTCACGATAGTCGCCACCTTTCTGTACATGTCCGATAGGCGGGCAGAACAAGGTAGGACCATTCTTCTGAGTAACCGTCAGCAAAGTGATTTCACTATCGAACTTGATAAACTCTTCGACGATGAGCTCTTTGATGTCACCACGGCTGCCTTCACATCCGTACGCCCATGAATATTCCAGATCTTCAGGACCTTTGGCAACCGACTGTCCCTTACCTGATGAAGACATCAGCGGTTTGATTACACACGGATAACCAATCTTTTCAGCAGCCTCTTTCAGTTCGTCCAGCGATTTGGCATAATAATATTTCGCAGTCTTCAAGCCCAGTTCCTTGGCTGCAAGATCACGGATAGCCTTACGGTTCATCGTAAAGTTTACGGCACGGGCACTCGGCACTACCTGAATACCTTCTTTCTCCAAATGATAAAGACGTTCGGTACGGATAGCCTCAATTTCAGGCACGATAATATCGGGATGATATTTCTCTACCACACGGTCGAGTGCATCACCATCCAACATATTAAATACCTCACAAGCATCGGCCACCTGCATGGCGGGAGCACCTGCATACGAATCACATGCGATAATGTACTGTCCCAGACGTTGAGCAGCAATCACAAACTCTTTTCCTAATTCGCCGGAACCCAGCAAAAGTATTTTCTTAGTCATATCTTAACAGTTAATCCTATTTTCTTTTCAGCAAAGATACGGAATTCTGCCGAGAGATTGTGCGAAGAACAACAAATAATAATAAATCATTGCCGATGGAACGCGGAAAGAAAGAATTATTTTTTGTACAAAAAATTTTGATTTTTGTACAAAAAATAAAAAAACGTCCCGACAAATTTGAAGAAACACGGGCACGAATAAAAAAAACATGCCCACGTTTTGAAACACTTGCGGGCATGTTTTTACAAAATGCTGGAATACAGCGTATGACACTTGTTATTTGCCTATTTTCATTCCTTGCGTATTGAGCTCCCCTATTCCACCCCGATGGAAAGAAGCCATCCGCGCGGTTCCGGTAAAAGTAGCAGAACCTATGCCATTCACATCGGCACGAACCTCTTCACAGTTGAGGTTGATGTTTACCTCACCGACGCCACTCAGATCGAATTCTGCCTTCCGGCAATGCAAGTCCTTCACATTGAACTCACCGACTCCGCGAAAATCCACATCCAGATCTTGTACATCTACCTTGCCGTCGATATTAAAGGAGCCCACTCCGCTGAAGTCAAGTTGCTTCAAGTCGGGAGCAGAAATACGGATGATGGTTCCGTTCTTATCATTTTTCAGTTTCTTGTGATAACTGACCTTCAGCGTGTTTCCCTCTACGCTTGTCGTAATATTTTTCACATGTCCCTCTTCCCCTTCTATGGAGCACGAGAAATCGGATGCCTGTGTAAAATAAACCAGCCCTACACTTTTTATCTCAATAGAGGAAAACCCGGATACATTCCGTTTTTCTGTAATCTGCTCTCCCTTACCACCTGCCCAGACACAGGAAGTAAAACCGGTTGCCAAAATCAAGGCACCGATAAATCTTGTAAAAATTGTTTTCATAGTCATATTGTTTTTTAGAGCCACCAAATCGGACCTTGTATAAAGGAAGTATTAAACAAGAAGATAAATCCTACCACCAGTGAAATAAACCATACCAAGGTAAGAATCACTTTTGTAGTAGTAGACATCGGTTTCCATACGTTGAAGCTCTGCAATATGAGCTGCAAGAGCCCGATAATCGGAATACCTACGACAAACAGTCCGCATATCGACAGCCCGATGACCGCAGAAGAGGAAGAACCTATCAGGCTCCAGTCTACATCAGGCATGGAGTAATACAGCACGGCAGGCACGCTGGCAAGCATTCCTGTAGCCGCCATCAGCAAGGCAAACAATACAACCAGTCCGACAAGCAACACCGGTGTCAGGCAGATAGCCAATAGAACCAGCACAAACTTGATGATGAATCCGGCTATCTTGACAATAGCATTACCCAACTGGTGCAAAAAAGAACGGGGTTTTTCGGAATGTACATAGTCATTTACCTTATCGAACCCCTCGGTTACGGTACGTCCGATATTCTCCATGTTGATAGGTTCGCCGCGCATCTGTAGCTTTTCCGTAGCCGTCTTTGCCAGCGGAATAATGATCCAAGCTATCAGATAAGCCAGAATCAGTCCGTGAACAAAACAGCCAAGCACCAGCGCACCGATACGTATCCACGTCACATCCCAACCGAAATAAGCCGAAAGTCCGGAAAGCACACCACCCAGTATACGGTCGTCAGGATTACGAAACAGACGGCGGGCAGGTCCATTGCCATAGGCATGCTGTTCTGTTTCTTTCTTTTCCTCATCGTCATCCGTATTCAAGTCCTCGGGATTTCCCATACGCGCAATGACCGCCTCCACCTGTTCCACCGTGATAACCTGCAATCCGGTACGGATATATTCATCGAACAGTTCGGCAATACGGGTTTCCATATCGCGTACAATCTCGTCGGCTCCTTCTTCCTTACGGAAATGATAACGGAGATTGTTCAGATAATTATCGAGCAGGTTGTAGGCATCTTCATCGATATGATATACAGTGCCCCCTAAATTAACAGTCAGTGTCTTTTTCATGTGATTTCGAAATTAAAAGTTTAGTTCTTAAATGATTTACCGTATCCGCCAGTTCGTCCCACGCCAGCTGTAGTCCGGCCAGAAATTCTTCCCCCTTCGGTGTCAGACGATAATACTTGCGGGGAGGTCCCTGCGTAGACTCCACCCACTCGTACGACAACAAGTCGTCGTTCTTCAGGCGGGTAAGCAGTGGATAAAGTGTACCTTCCACCACTATCAGCTTCGCCTCTTTCAGATTCAGAATAATATCTGAAGCATACGAAGGCTCACGATGCAGCAACAACAGGATGCAGTATTCAAGCATTCCTTTGCGCATTTGAGATTTTACGTTATCGACATTCATCTTGTTCCTCCTTATTTTGTATAGCACAAATATAGGCATTATATAAATACCTTGTATTGCATAGTACTATTTATTTACAATATTTAACAAAATAGGGCCTGTCCGACGAAAAATGACAGCCGGAAAACTTTATTTTTGTAGAGGAACAAAATATAAATACTCAAAACTATGTTTATAATAAAGAAAGCAACTACAGCCGACATTCCGCTGATAAACAAACTGGCCTGGAATGTATTTCCCGAAACGTACAAGAATATTCTTACTCACGAACAGATAGAATACATGATGGACTGGATGTATTCCATCGAGAACCTGCACAAGCAGATGGAGGAAGAAGGACACATTTATTATATTGCCTACGAGGAATGTGAGGCGGCGGGATATGTTTCCATCCGTCAGGAGGACAAGGATTTGTTTCACCTCGAAAAGATTTACGTTATTCCCTATTATCAGAAGTACCATCTGGGTAAGCAACTGTTCCAGCAGGCTATCAAAGGCATTAAAGAGTTGCATCCGGCTCCGTGCCGTATGGAACTGAATGTAAATCGTAACAATCCGGCTTTGGGATTTTACGAACACATGGGAATGAAGAAAGTGCGTGAAGGTGATTTCCCGATCGGGAACGGTTACTACATGAACGATTACATTATGGGACTGGACATTTAAGGTCTATATCGAAGCAGACAGGCAGATGATCGCTATACCCGCCGTGGTATTTCATGCCGTTGTAGGTACGGAAAGGCTTGTCGCCTCCATAGTTTTCATCTTCTTCCAGCAGGAAAGGAAACGTAAGAATGCGGGCTCGGTCGTACGACGTGGTAAGGTTTCCCTGCTGCTGTAGGAAAGTTCCATTCAGAATAAGCTGGTCGAGGATGCCCCACTCGCCACGGTACCGGTAGGTACCTCCTTGCTTCCCGTTCATCAGATTATACAAGTTAAGGGAATGGATATCCTTTCCGGGTTTTCTGGCACCCAGCGTCTGACAGATGGAACGGCTTTCGGGATAGTCGTTGAAATCGCCTAATATAATAAGGTAAGGTGTACGACGGATTTTCATGACAGAATCTGCCGCATGGCGCAGCATGCGTGCGGTAAACAAACGGTAGGGTTCACTCTGTTTCTCACCTCCCGAGCGCGAGGGCATGTGACAGACAAAGACATCGAGCGTATCGCCGGAGAGTACCCTGCCTGCCACATGCAGGATATCGCGGGTAGGCTTGCGCTTCAGTTCGTGGGAAGGAATGCGGATATGCTGCTCTGCTATCAGCCGGAAAGAGGAAGGCTGGTACAGCAGTGCCACATCAATTCCCCGTTCATCGGGCGAATCGGTCATCACGTAGCGGTAGGCTGCATCCCGAAGCGGAGAATATTTTACCAGTCCGTCCAGACAATAAGCATTTTCCACCTCGCAAAGTCCAACCAGATCGGGCACCTGTTCACCGCTGGCAGCCAGTATCACCTTGGCTATCCGGTTCAGCTTTTCGTGATAACGTTTCCAGTTCCAGCCTCGGGTAGCATGAGGAAGGTATTCAGAATCGTGCTTCAGCGTGTCGTGACGACAGTCGAACAGATTCTCCACATTGTATTCCATAACACGAAGGGTTTGCTGTGCCCCGCAGTCAAGCGCTGTGAGGCAGGCAGCAAACCCTAATAATATTTTACATAAAAGGCTCATTATGCCTTTACTGGAATATGTGCCAGTACATCGAGCAAGTGGCGCCAGAACTTATCGACTGTAGGGATAAGCATGCGTTCGTCGGGTGAATGAACGCCACGCAGCGTAGGACCGAACGAAACCATGTCGAGTGACGGATATTTCTCGAGGAACAAACCGCACTCCAGTCCGGCGTGAATAGCTTTGATCTTCGGCTCTGTAGCAAACAGACGCTTATAGCTTTCTACAGCAATTTGCAGTACTTCAGAATTCGGATTAGGCTTCCATCCCGGATAACCGTCGCCGGTTGTAACCTCCGCACCGCCCAGCAGGAAGGCAGCAGCTACCATCTGCGACATGTCCTTGCGTGAAGAAAGGATGGAACTACGCTGGCTGGTTACGACTACGATCTTGCCGTCACGCTGCTTGACTGAAGCCAGATTGGAAGAAGTTTCTACCAGTCCCGGAATATCCTGGCTCATGGCATACACGCCATTATGTACGGCATAAAGCGAAAGAAGGAACTTCTTCATAGCCTCCTGCTCCATGACTTCTGCACGAGGACTCTCCGATTCGAGTTCCATAACAAGGTTCGGCTCTGTTACCGCGAACTCATTTTCTACTTCCGACAAGTATACATTCAGGTCAACACGTACCGATTCCTTATCCTTCATCGGGACAGCACAAACGGCATGTGCCTCTCGAGGAATGGCATTGTGCAGGTTACCTCCATCTATCTCGCACAGACGCAAGTCGTATTTCTCCATCAGCTGAACCAGAAAACGGTTCAACAACTTGTTGGCGTTAGCACGGTTCTTATTGATATCATCGCCCGAATGTCCGCCCGTAAGACCTTTTACAGCAACACGGAAGAAGAAGTATCCTTCGGGAGCAGCCGTCATCGGACAAGGGAACTGTGCGGTAGTACCAGCTCCACCGGCACATCCGATGAACAATTCGCCTTCATCTTCCGAATCGAGATTAATCAGGATGTCGCCATTCATAAATCCTTCCTTCAAGGCAAAGGCACCTGTCAAACCAGTTTCTTCGTCGACGGTAAACAGACACTGTATCGGTCCGTGCTCGATATCCTCTGAAGCCAGTACGGCAAGCTGGGTAGCAATACCAATTCCGTTGTCGGCTCCCAGTGTAGTACCCTTCGCTCTCAACCATTCTCCGTCGACATAAGTTTGTATCGGGTCGGTTTCGAAATTATGTTCTGTATCTTTATTCTTCTCGCATACCATATCCATGTGCGACTGAAGGACAACTGTCTTCAAGTTTTCCTTGCCGGCAGAAGCCGGTTTCTCAATCAAGACATTGCCAGCTTCGTCTGTTTTGGCAGCAAGACCATGTTTTTTGGCAAACTCAAGCAGATATGCTCTGATTTTTTCTTCCTTCTTCGAAGGACGCGGTACCTGACATACTTCCTCAAAATAATGGAAGACAACAGCAGGTTGCAAATCTTTTTTTTCCATACAATGTTTATTTATTTGTTTTATCATCCGTAAAAATAAGTTAAAAACACATATTAACGGGGCAAGTAACCTCTTTTTTCCCCACCGAAAAGAGCAAATCGGTGACAAAAGATTTATATTTGCACCACAAAATTAATAGAAATGCTCAAGACTATCCTTATAACAATGTTAATAGTTGCTATCTGCATAGCACTATTATCGGTAAAGATACTCTTTAAGAAGAACGGACGTTTCCCTAACACGCACGTTAGTGGAAGTAAAGCTATGAGAAAAAGAGGTATCGGATGTGTGCAGTCGCAGGACAGGGAAGCACAGCAAGTGAACCCGCACGCCATAGCAGAACGCAGACATCCGGAAGCGGAAACCGAAAAAACAATTAATAACTAAGATACTAAAAACATTATGAAAAGTATGAAGCATATCCTTAACGGATTAATCGCACTGGCCCTGGTGCTGATGTTTACACAATGTACTGACAACAAGGCAAATGACAAAAGTACCTCAACTCCGGCTGTAGTGGGTGGTCCGGTCAACATGAAGATAGCTTATGTGGAAATCGATTCTCTGCTGACTAAATATCGTTACTGGAATGACCTGAACGAAATGATGATTCAGAAGGAAGAAAACATTCGTACTACACTGAACGAAAAGGCTAAGGAACTGGATCAGGAAATGAGAGAATTCCAGCGCAAACTGGAAAACAATGGTTTCGCCAGCCGCGAACGTGCAGAACAGGAAAATTTGCGTATCAGCCAGAAACAGCGTGACTTGCAGCAGTTGCAGGAAAAACTGACCAGCGAATTGCAGGCAGAAAACCAGAAAATCAGCTTGCAGTTGCGTGATTCTATCAACTCTTTCCTGAAAACTTACAATAAAGACAAGGGTTACAGTCTGATCATCAGCAACACAGGTTTCGACAACTTGCTGTATGCTGACCCTGCATTCAATATTACTCAGGAAATCGTAGACGGACTGAATGCTCGCTATAACCCTGCATCAAGCAAGAAATAATTTAAAAACCTTGTATTAATTCAAGCCCTGCCGTATGAACAGAAACGGCAGGGCTTTTTTTATAAACTGAACTGTGATTCCAGCCAGACTGAAACTCTTCCCCGAAGTCATGAATGATGCAAATTTCCGGCTTACGCTCCGTGTAATGTCATCGTTTCATCTACATTATCATACCTATAAACTTCAGAATAAAAGTCTTATCTCCGAAAAATAACAAATCGATATTTTTTTGCTCGTTTCTTGAACAATCTCAGAAAGTGGATTGTTTTAAATTATATAGAAGAAAAGATATTTATACTATTTTAGAGAAGAAGATCTTATGGAAACGTTTGCCGACTTAATATTATCGCCCACTCCCGTGCTGGTGGATGTTTTCGCAGAATGGTGCATGCCTTGCAAAATAATGACCGGAATATTGAAAAAGGTAAAAGATGTGCAGGGCGATTCACTGCGAATCATAAAAATCGATATAGACAAAAATCAGAATATAGCACAACATTATGCAATATCCTCCGTTCCAACGCTCATGATTTTTAAGAATGGGAAACAGCTATGGCGTCAAAGCGGTGTCATAGAAGCAAACGAGCTGAATAAAATCATAGAAATGTTTAAGTAAAGCAATATTCATTTTCACGTAGCACAAGCTGGTCTTTTTCCACAAAAGGTATCTACTCACCTTTTTCATGGAGAAAAGACCGGCTTTCTTTTTCCTGACAGATAGTGCTACGGTCAACTGGGACACGCACTGATCTGGCTGTATTATTTCTTCGGGTTCTTATAAAAGGATACAAAATGAACATCGGGAATCCGCTTACATGAATTGTCAGTGCTTTATTTTTTTCTTATACTCTTCGGCGCGCTCTACCACTTCGCGCACAAAATTGTAAGTTTCCGTTCCTCTGAAATAACCATTCTTGCACACCGGATCCTGATAATATTCTTCATTGCTCTTCAACAAGATATAATGATCTACGTGATGATCCCATAAATAACGGTTCCTGCCATACTTTTCTGCCAGTGCCATGGCATCGGTTATATGTCCTACCCCAGCATTGTATGCAGCCAGTACGAACTTATTGCGTTCTTCTTTATCGGGAACCTTGGAAAATATTTGCTGCAGACGGGCTATGTACTTTACGCCCGCTTTGATACTTTCTTCCGGATCGCTTTCCTTTCCTACAGGCATTCCCATAGCATGTGCCGTTGCGGGCATGAGCTGCATCAGGCCGCGTGCCCCCGCCCACGATATGACATTGGGGTCGAAATTCGATTCGGTATAGACCAGCGATGCCAGCATACGCCAGTCCCAGCCTATTTTTTTAGCATACTTTCGGAATAAATCATCATAATGGGAAATCTTTCCATCCTTCAACGAAAGGATAGAACCGTGAGTCGTACGCTTGTTCAATTCAAAATAACGCCGGGCACTCGCTCTAAACTCAGAAGAGTTGATATTTTCCCGATGCCATTTGTCGGCCGCTTCTGCAAGCAAGACGGATGTTTTACGTACGGCCCACGATGAACGCTGGTCGAAACTGATAACCAGTCCGATATCAAGATTCGGATAATAGGTACGGTTTATCTTCGCTATTTCGTTTGTTGCTACGGTATAGTCTATCTTTCCTTCGGCTACCCAGGTAATCAGATTTTCTTCCGACACGCTGTCGGCAACAACTTTATGGATAGTTATACCTCCTCCCAGCTCGCTGTTCAAGTTCATCAAGCGGTCATAGTATTTTCCGGGAGTCGTATAAATCTCCTTTCCGGGGAGCTGGGTTACATCTTTCAATGCATTCTTCCCTCTACGCTGCACGATAACCTGATGAGTAATATTCTCTTCGCCGCAGTAAATCAGACTGTCTTTCCAAGCATTGGTTATGTCAAGATTGTAAGCAATCAGGTCGCCTTCTCCTTTCAACAGGCAGTGAACCATTTCCGAGGGGTTATTTACGACCTTCAGTTTCAGCTTCAGACCGAGTGAACGTGCAAACTGTTGCGCCAGCTCGTACTGGAACCCCATCGGTTCCCCGCGGTAATTAAAATAAGAAGTGGAGCTGTTGGCCGTAAGAACAACCAGCTCTCCTCTTTCCATTATTTCAGGTAAATCGACAGTAACCTCGCCATCCACTGTATCTTTCCGGGAATGACAAGAAAAACACAACAGACTCAGGCACAGTACGACCCAGAAAATACGGGACCGTTTCATCGTCCTACAATTTTTTCGATATACATCTTCAATATTTCTATGGCCTTTCTATTATATCCACCTTGAGGAATAATCAGATCGGCATACCGCTTAGCCGGTTCAATGAACTCTTGATGCATCGGTTTCAACACTTTCATGTAGCGATCCATAACCGCCTCCGCCGTACGTCCTCGCTCAACGACATCACGCTGCATTACACGAATCAAACGTTCATCGGGGTCTGCATCCACAAATATCTTCAAATCCATCTGCTTGCACAACTCCTTGTCACTCAATGCAAGGATACCTTCAATAATAATAACCTTACGAGGCTCCACATGCAAGGTTTCCTTCTGACGGGTACAAGTAAGGAAATCGTAAATAGGCTGTTCTATTGCTTCTCCCCTGCGCAGCATGGCTACATGCTTCGTCAACAAATCCCAATCGAAAGCATTCGGATGATCGAAATTAATGCTTTGCCGCAGCTCAACCGGAACGTGACTGCTGTCATTATAATAAGAATCCAACGGAAGTAAAGCTACCTCGTCGGCAGACAAGCTATCAATAATACTTTTTACTACAGTTGTTTTACCGGAGCCTGTACCTCCTGCAATTCCAATGATTATCATACGCAATGTTTCAATAAATAGTTATATATTTGCATCTATACAAATTTACGATAATTCATAATATAAACAACTATGGTCAAGCACATTGTTTTATTTAAACTGAAAGAAAGCCTTTCAACAGAAGAAAAACAGCACGTCATGAACGACTTCAAGGCAGCAATCGAAGCTTTGCCTGCCACAATACCAAGCATTCGCAAAATCTTTGTAGGCCTGAATATTAATCCCGATGAGAAATGGGACATCTGTCTGGAAAGTGAATTCGATACACTAGACGACGTAAAAGCCTATGCCATACATCCGGCACACGTAGCAGCTGCCGGCATTCTGAAAGAAGCTAAACAGGATCGTGCCTGTACGGATTATGTTTTTTAGAAATCTGACACGAAAATGAAAAAGATAATCAATCCCTGGAGCGGAGTGGAAGGATACAATTGTTTCGGTTGTGCTCCTCAAAACCCTTCAGGTTTGCAAATGGAATTTTACGAAGATGGAGATGAAATCGTGAGCTTCTGGCATCCGGATGGCAAGTATCAGGGTTGGCTCAATACGCTGCACGGAGGCATTCAAGCGGTATTGCTCGACGAAGTCTGCGGATGGGTAATTATGCGTAAGCTACAAACAGCCGGTGTTACCTCAAAGATGGAAACCCGCTACCTGAAACCGGTACATACAACCGACAGTGTATTGACACTACGTGCTTCCATTCGGGAACAGCGTCGCAATATTGTTGTGATTGATGCTTCATTATATAATCAGGCGGGCGAAGTCTGTACCCAGGCCGTATGTACATATTTTGCATTTTCACGGGAAAAGGCGGAACAGGAAATGCACTTTCACGAGTGCAAGACAGAAGATGAGTAATATTTGTCTGCCTATATACAAGCATACTAAATCCTGCAACCGAAGAGAAATCTTTCCCCCTTTATAAATGATTCTCCTGAAAGCAAGGACATAATTGGCTATAAGATAACTTATTCCTACAAACGAATACCCTCGTTCTTCCCTAAAAAGTCATTCGACTTATGGTAAGAGCGAGGGTATTCTATATTATATAATGTATAAAGAAACTGATTTACGAAAAAGATTATTCGCTTACTTTTCTATTGGAAAGCTTCTCCAAGAAATACACAAGGAAGAAACCTACCAGCATCAAAACAATGGCCTCTAAAAGATACTGGTCAGGCCATATGTTAGTTTCAATCAACGGCTTTTCTACGCCATGACTGTCGATAAATGTTTCAACGGTCTTCTTCCACGGCCACACCTTATTCAATGACCCTAACATAAAGCCAGTCAGCACAGCCAAAGTGATATTTCTAAAATGTTTCAGCGCATACGAAAGCACACGGGAGAAAGTTGTTATACCGATACAAGCTCCTGCTCCAAATATAACAATGATCTTTATATCAAGTGTCTTTACAGCTTCCATAATAAAGAAATACTTTCCAAGCAGTACCAATATAAAACTACCAGATATACCCGGAAGAATCATTGCACAGATAGCAATAGCTCCACACAAAAAGATAAACAACAAGTTCGACGGAGTCTCGGCGGGTGTTGCTACTGTAATATAAAATGCTACCACACCTCCTACAATAAATCCAAGAATTGTCTTCCAGTTCCATTCCTTGATATCTTTTCCTACGAACCATGTAGAGGCAAGAACCAGACCGAAAAAGAACGACCACACCAAAATCGGATGATCTGTCAGCAACCAAGTGATAACCTTTGCCAATGAAAATACACTAATTCCGATACCTGCCAAAAGGAAAAACAAGAAATTACCATTTATCATCTTCCAAAAGGCTCTCCACCTTCCGGTAAAAAACATTTTCAAACTTTGGGCATTGATACTTTTTATTGAATCAATTAGCTCGTCGTAAATACCTACTATAAACGCTATTGTTCCTCCTGATACTCCGGGAACCACATCGGCTGCTCCCATACTCATACCCTTCAAAGCGAGTAAGGCATAGTCTTTTAAACCTCGTTTCATTTTACTTCAATATCTGTTTTCTGAAAATTTTTCAGTTTGCAAAGTAAAAGAAAAAAACGACAAGTTTCTACGAAAAAGATAAAAAAGGCTCTTTATCTAAACATTACAACAAAATATTTGTTATATTCACAGAAACATTTAAATGAAAGTAATCATGGCAAAAACAGCATTTCAGGGAACTCCTGTTTCATTGGCAGGTGAGTTCGTAAAAGTTGGAGCACAAGCTCCTGAATTTTCATTGGTAAAAGGCGATTTAAGTTCGTTTACTCAAGATGATATCAAAGGAAAATATGCACTGCTGAATATATTTCCAAGTATGGATACCGGCGTTTGTGCTGCATCTGTCCGCAAGTTCAACAAACTGGCTGCCGAGATGGAAAATACAGTTGTTCTGGCCATCTCGAAAGATTTGCCTTTCGCACAGGGACGCTTCTGTACAACCGAAGGTATTGAAAATGTAATTTCTTTATCAGATTACAGATATACTTCAAACTTTGGAGAAAAATATGGTGTCCTGATGACTGACGGTGTATTATGCGGATTACTGGCACGTGCCGTAGTAATCGTCAACCCGGAAGGAAAGATTATCTACACCGAATTAGTTCCGGAAATTACTCAGGAGCCTAACTATGAAGCAGCTTTAGCAGCGCTTAAAGAACAAAAATAATTGTTTATCAACGCTTATACCAACTAACTACAGTGGCGAAAAGAGGAAATGGAAGCCCCATCTTCCCTTTTCGCCACTATTGTTTGACTGTATTTGGAATTACCGCCGCGAATATTCTTGGGATTCTAAAGCACAAATTCAAAAAGATGCCCTCGCACTTGAGTCTTTCCTCTCCAGATAAAGTCAGATTACTGACAGAGAAGCAACGGACCAAGAATATAACGCTCTTATACAGTCACTTTATCGTTCGATAAATTTCATTCTTTCATCAATTTACAAGCTTAGCCTTGATATTCTCCAACAATATCAAGCAGCCTTGCATCTTCGGATTTTCAAAACAAACTTCTGCCTGATTGAACAGACGCTCCACTGTTTCCTTCAGATTAGGAATATAGGTTGCTTTATCTACCTGCAAGGACTGAGGCAAGTTCTGGCTGGCAAACCATTCACGCAACGCCTTCAGTTCCTCTTTCTTATAAATTTTTCTTTCTTCCATATTATAATGATTAAAACGGATATCCTACAGCAAAATGGAAAGCAAAGTCACGTTTGAAGTCGGGAGAAACAATCGGGAAACGGTCACGTCCTGTGTACATTGGGTTAACCGCCTTCATACCTCCATCAAAACGTAATATCAGGAAATCCAAATCGAAGCGGATTCCCAAGCCATACGATACCGCAAGCTGTTTATAGAAACGATTGAACTTAAACACTCCGTCCGACTGAATACCCTGACTACGAATATTCCATATATTTCCCGCATCGATAAATGCGGCACCATTCAACTTCCAGAACAGGAAAGTACGATACTCCAGATTCAAATCAAGCTTAATATCTCCCGTATGATTCACATAATCTATTGTATTTCCGTCGCCGCGATAAGAACCGGGACCTAAAGAACGGACACGCCATCCGCGCACACTGTTGGCACCTCCCGAGAAGTATAATTTTTCGAAAGGCAAACTCTTGGAGTTTCCATAAGGAACAGCTACTCCCAGCCCGGCATGGAAAACAAATGAATTACGTTCATCGATTACAAAATTCTTCGCATAATCGATATCCGCCTTTACATATTGTGCAAAATCAATGTTAGCCAACTTGTATGCCTCCCCATATCGAGGGCTCTTATTGACCAGACGCGAAAATGCATACAATAGGTTTCCAGCTTCCTCTATATTGAATCGCACAGAATAAGAATTCCGGTTCCTGGCAGAAGGCCTGTTTCCACCAGCGCTATTATACGTATAAGTATACCCCAAACGTACGATAAACAAATCCTCATAACTGTGGCGCAACAGCGGATTTACCTCGTCCATACGATTCAGATACTCGTCGAAGGTAGGCGAAGTATACGGCATATAGATATAGTTGATATCCAACAAATCGAAACGATGGTTCGCTCTTCCCCGACGTGTCCAGCGATAACTCCATCCCGCAGATGCCAAAGTACGTTCAAACTCCGGACGAATCTGCCAGTTATACTTCACACTGACCTCGGATGTCGCCTTGATACGCCTTTTAAAATCGGATGAAAGGAACGGAAACATGAATTCAGGAAAATTCAAGCTGCTTTCTACACCATACTCCATGTAGTTACTGTTGGTATAACCTTCCAGTCCGGTTACAGCTTCGTAAGCACCTCTTAACTTTATGGTAAAAGTTTCGGAACCCTTAAACAGGTTACGATGCGTAAACGACACCGAAGCCGCAGCTCCCAAGTCGCCGGCCGAGTTCGTACCTTCCACCTCAAACGACAAAGATTTATTCTTGTTTCTCGACAGCATCACATAAGCATCCAGATAGGCAGAATCATTTCCCAGTACTTCATCGAAACGAATATTCGAATATTTCAAAATAGACAAACGCCCCAGCGATGAGTATGTATTCTGCACATCCCTGCTTCTGTACAGCCGACCGGGAGTCAGGAAGTTATAGTCAGACAACACTTTCGGACGCAAAAACAGTTTATCCTTATAAAACAAGTTGACATCACCCGAACGTATTGAATCGAATTCATGAAGAGCTTCTGCCGAAAGAGCTGAAAAATCAGCATCCAGTACATAGTTTACATTCCGTATCTTATACTGACGATGAGGTGTCGGAGTATCTTCTTTACGAATACGAAACGGAGCCAACTCCAGCGTAAGCCCCACCTTATGCGTATTCAGCATAGTATCTGCCTGAAACGTAATAAAATCTTTATTGAAACGATAATAGCCTCTGTTTTGCAAATACTGGGTAATGCGCTGCCGCTCTTCATCAAGCGTATTTACATCGAAACGCATTCCCTCGTGCAACAACGTTCTGGATGAATCGGTTTCCAGAAAATCACGTATTTGATAATCAGCAATGTCGTATGAAATGTGATCAATCACGTAAGGTGCTCCCGAGTGGATATCATACAAAACCTTCATGCGCTTCCCCTTACTTTCTTCTTTCAGGTCGACTACCGCACCCATATATCCCATATTACGTACAGCCTTTTCTATTTCCTCCTGTGTTTCGCGGGCAGCATCCCGACTGTAAACCACAGGCGCATCTCCCAGTTTCCGCCAAAGCTTATTGATCCACTTCGTAGAATCCAGTCCCGAAGCACTGTAAATATACATAGGGAAACGGAACAGACTGAACCATTTTGCGTTCGGAGTCTGGCGTACATACAGGTTCATCTCAGACGACTTGATCTCTTTATTGTCCGACTCAATCTTCACATCATCCAACAAATAGCTTCCTTCGGGGATAAATTTGCTGACAGAACATCCTGCCAGCAGCAGGACAACACTCATAAGACAAATATGTAAAAGAGTCGTTTTCTTCATTTTAAAACAAACCGGAATATGCAGATTTATCTGCAAAGATAGGTAATAATTAAAAATATCTTCTTAGCTTTGTCAGTGAATATTTGTTATTTTATACACAAAAGCCCATGCTAAGCAAAAACAAGATTAAATATATCCGTTCGCTGGAACTAAAAAAGAACCGAAAAGAAGAACAAGTCTTTCTGGCAGAAGGAAACAAACTGGTCGGCGACCTAATCGGTCATTTCTCATGCCGCCTTATACTGGCAACGGAACAATGGTTACAAAACCACCCTCGCCTGCTGGCTACCGAAACCATAGAAGTAACCCACGAGGAGCTTTCACGGGCAAGTCTGCTGAAAACGCCACAGGAAGTACTGGCGATTTTTGAGCAGCCTCATTATGACTTTGACGCGGATGTGGCAAGCCGAAGCCTCTGTCTGGCACTGGACGACGTACAAGATCCCGGAAACCTGGGAACGATTGTCCGCATTGCCGACTGGTTTGGTTTCGAGCATATATTCTGTTCAAACGGAACAGCCGACATTTACAACCCCAAGACCGTACAGGCTACCATGGGAGCCATCGCCCGGGTCAAACTGCATTACTGCAATTTACCAGAATTCATTGGAAACGCCTCTGAAAAGAACATACCTGTTTTCGGAACTTTCCTCGACGGAGAAAACATCTATACCCAGCATCTTCCCAAAAACGGAATCATCGTCATGGGAAACGAAGGCAACGGCATCAGTGAACAGATTGCCCAAAAAGTCAGCCACCGCCTGCTTATCCCCAACTATCCGCAAGGATGTGAAACGAGTGAATCGCTGAATGTAGCAGTAGCAACTGCCATTGTCTGTGCCGAATTCCGACGGAGAGCAGCCTTCGAACCTTCACTTTAAGGGAAGAATCCGGCTGTCTTTCACAAACTCCATGGCTGAAACATTGAACGGATGCACCCAGTATGCACGCAATACAGCATGAGTAAACACAGCCTCCTGCATCCGTTTTCTGAAATCGGAAAAGCATTCTGCATTAACTCTCTGTACTGGAACCGGAGAAAGAATCACAAGTCCCGGAAGCCATTCGGTAGCACATATTTCCTCCCTAAACGGATAAAGCTTACTCACACCGCCATCTTCATCGAGTTCCAGTACTTGAGAAGATTTTATTTCTGCCGTGAGTAAGCTATACACTCTATGCGTTGCAAACCGTTTCATTTGCGGTTTTCCATTTTTCGCATGGGCTGGATTTGCACTTTCTCATCCATCCCGACTTTCTGCTCCAGCGGTTTGGGCAATTCCTTCGGCTGCTCAGCCGGAGTTTCTATCCGTGGAATCGTATCGGACTCTACCTTTTCCACCTGCATGTTATGGTAACGTGTCAGACGAATATTGTCAACCAGCACACTGGTTTCCGGATTCTTTTCGTCCATGTAATACACAAAGCCACTGATACTGCGAATCGTGAAAGCTGAATCGGCACGCACATACAAACGCTGTCTTCCCGAATTGCTGATCAAACGCGTAAGGCCCTGTACACTGTCATTATCGAAATAGAAATTAAGCGCCATTACAGCCTTGCCCGAGATACGGCCTTTCTTCGGCATGAAATGGAAATAGGCAGTCAGTTCCATGGCATCGTGAGGCTTGAACGTCGTATCTGCCTTCAGATCGAACACCAGCTTGTTTGTCAGTTCCGAAGCCGAAAGCCAGTACAAGGTACGGTCCTGCCATACATCCACCGTATCACCCGACATGGAAACGTCTATCTGGTTGTCGCGTTTGGCCACCTGTACTTTCATGTGGCTCTCCTCACTTTCATAACGCTTCTGCAAGTTCTTATAGATAGTAGCCAACTGGTCGCTGTTACGTGTATACCATACCATCGACGAGTCGAACTCTTCCTCTGTGACATGATGCTTTTCGAAGACATACTTATAATAAGCATCCTTCTTATAATTTTCCGTATACGACAGCGAATTGCTCATGGTAGAAGCTAGATGATAATCGTACAACAGACTCTCCATAGCATCCGGCTGAATGATATCGTCCGGAATCTTTTTGCCACAGCTTGCCATTCCAGCCAGCAGCGCCGCAATCCACAACCAACCAGTCTGTTTTTTCATCATTTCACTACTTTGGAATCTTTCGGATGTGCACCCTTACCCAGATAACTACTGTAAAATATCAGCAAGCAGATAATGCCGCAACTGATGGAAGCATCGGCAAAATTGAAGATAGGACTGAAGAAAATGAAACGTTCCCCGCCACAGAAAGGCATCCATTCCGGCCAAAATGTATCGATAATGGGGAAATAAAACATATCCACTACCCTGCCGTGAAGCCAGTCGGCATAGCCCTGACCTACCGGAACCCACGATGCAATCTGATAGTGCGTACTCTCACTGAAGATCTCTCCATAGCACACACAATCGATGATATTTCCGATAGCTCCCGCAAGGATAAACGCCAGACACACGACGTAACCGGTTTTCAGCTTGGTCTTCTGAGTCGTTATTTTATGCAGATACCAGGTAATCAGTACCACAGCTACGATACGAAACAAGGTAAGAAACAGTTTCGGAAGTACTTCCATACCGAAAGCCATTCCATTATTCTCCGTAAAATAGATGTAAAACCAATCAGTCACATGGATATTTTCATGCAGATACATGTGAGTCTTTATCCATATCTTTATTACCTGATCAATCAACAGTACAGCAAAAACAATCAAAGCCGCCAGCCGTCCTTGTGTCAAAAATTTCTTCATAAATACCTATATTCATTAACATATTTGTCACTCAGACAAGCACATTCAGGGTCTGTATCCTCCTTCTTGCCTGTCTGAATGACAAATCTATCATCAAATTATTTCTTGCCATGCTGTTTAGCCTCGATACTCAGAGTAGCATGAGGTACGGCACGCAGTCTTTCCGCAGGAATAAGCTTTCCTGTTTCACGGCAAATGCCATACGTCTTGTTCTCAATACGTACCAACGCAGCACGCAAATTTTGAATAAACTTCAGTTGCCGAGCAGCCAAACGGGTTGTTTCTTCCTTCGATAACGTATTGGCACCCTCTTCCAAAACCTTGTAAGTAGGTGATGTATCGTCAGTATCATTACCGTCAGCATTCATTATACTGCTCTTCAGTTTCTCATAGTCGCGTTCTGCGAGCTGAAGTTTTTCCATGATAATGGCACGGAACTCCTCGAGTTCAGCGTCAGAATATCTTGTTTTTTCAGCCATAAGATTAAGTATTTAAAAGTTAATAATAGTCTAAGGCCTGAAATCCGCTGCACAGCCACCAGCTTCAAGAAAAGCTTTCTGCCAGAAGTCATGCAGCGTATTACATCCTTATGGGTTCAATATCACAATTTGGTAACCTTCACATAAAGTGAGAAGTCATCAAAACTCAATTCTGTACCGTCAGCAACTTCATCGGCCAGTGTCAGTGAATTTGCCAATACTTGGTTACAAATATAAGTATTATATTCGTTCACTGCATCATCCGTGTTAGGATTTTTCGACAATACAATGCTGATCTTATCCGTGATTTCGAAACCACTGCTCTTACGGATGTTCTGGATTCTGTTCACCAGTTCACGGGCGATACCTTCGCGTTTCAGATCGTCTGTTACGGTTACTTCCAGAGCTACTGTCAGCTTGCCTTCATTGGCAACCAGCCAGCCCGGTATATCTTCGCTGAAGATTTCCACATCGGCAGCTTCTACTACGGCTTCTCCACCGTCGAGCTGGAACGTATATTTGCCATTCTTTTCCAGTTCGGCAATAGCTTCCTGGCTCATGCCTGCTACAGCAGCAGCTACAGCCTTCATCTGTTTGCCGAATTTCGGGCCCAGCTTCTTGAAGTCGCATTTTACCTTCTTCACGAGTACGCCGGAAGCTCCTTCTACAAAACGGACTTCCTTCACGTTTACTTCGGTCATGATAAGGTCTTTTACCGCATCGATATGACGTTTCTGTTCTTCATCCACTACCGGAATCATGATACACTGCAGCGGCTGACGAACCTTGATGTTCACCTTACGACGCAGTGCCAGTACCATGGAAGTCACATCCTGTGCCATCTGCATACGTGCCTCAAGTTCTGTATCGATCAGGCTTTCGTCGGCAACCGGGAAATTAGCCAAGTGAACAGATACCACACTGTCACGTCCGGTTACACCTATCAGGTCCATATACAGACGATCTGCATAGAACGGAGCAATCGGAGCCATCAGTTTGGCAACCGTTTCCAAGCAAGTATAAAGAGTCTGGTAAGCAGAAAGCTTGTCGGTCGACATGCTGCTTCCCCAGAAACGCTTACGGTTCAGACGAACGTACCAGTTACTCAGGTTGTCGTTTACGAAGTCTGTAATCAGACGTCCAGCCTTTGTCGGTTCGTAATCATTGAAGCAAGCATCCACATTCTTGATCAGCGAGTTGAGCAAAGACAAGATCCAGCGGTCGATTTCCGGACGTTCTGCTACCGGAACATCAGCTTCCGCGTATGTAAATCCGTCGACATTTGCATACAATGCAAAAAACGAATAAGTATTATACAGTGTACCGAAGAACTTACGGCGTACTTCGTCTACCCCATCGGTATCGAATTTCAGGTTGTCCCACGGCGATGAGTTGGTTATCATGTACCAGCGCAACGGGTCGGAACCGAATTTCTCGATAGCGCCGAATGGATCGACTGCATTACCCAGACGTTTTGACATCTTGTTGCCGTTCTTGTCGAGTACCAGACCGTTGGAAATAACGTTCTTGTAAGCCACGCTGTCAAATGCCATTGTTGCGATTGCATGAAGTGTAAAGAACCATCCACGAGTCTGGTCTACACCTTCTGCAATGAAATCAGCAGGATAATAAGAATGACTGTCGATCAGTTCCTTGTTTTCGAACGGATAGTGCAACTGAGCATAAGGCATGGCACCCGAATCGAACCATACGTCTATCAGGTCGCTTTCACGCTTCATCGGCTTGCCGCTGGCAGAAACCAGAACAATATCGTCTACATACGGACGGTGCAAGTCAATCTTATCGTAGTTTTCTTTTGTATATACACCCGGTACAAAGCCAAGTTTCTTGTACGGATTTTCGGTCATGAATCCGGCAGCAACAGACTTTTCAATTTCATTGTACAGTTCCTCTACCGAACCGATGCAGATTTCTTCGCCTTCTTCGCTGCGCCAGATAGGAAGCGGAGTACCCCAGTAACGCGAACGGCTCAAGTTCCAGTCGTTCAGGTTTTCCAGCCATTTGCCGAAACGTCCGCTACCCGTAGATTCCGGCTTCCAGTTGATAGTCTTGTTCAACTCGATCATACGGTCCTTGCAAGCCGTAGAACGAATGAACCAGCTGTCGAGCGGATAGTAAAGCACCGGCTTGTCTGTACGCCAGCAGTGCGGATAATTGTGCACATGCTTCTCCATCTTGAATGCCAGACCTGCCTGCTTCAGCATCATGCAGATGTATACATCGAGTGATTCGGCAGCCTGAGCAGCCTTTTCATCGTATTTTCCATCAATAGTAAACTGCGGGTCGTATGCGTTCTTCACCCAGCGTCCCTGATATTCCTTGTATTTTTCTACATCCACACATTCTTTTACGAATGCCTCATCCAGTTCATCCAGCAAATAGAATTTACCGGTCAGGTCCACCATCGGGCGTGTTTCACCTTTCTTGTTGATCATGAACAGCGACGGAATGCCTGCTGCACGAGCCACGTTCGCATCGTCCGCACCAAAAGTAGGAGCGATATGTACGATACCCGTACCATCTTCGGTAGTTACATAGTCGCCCGGAATGACACGGAACGCCTTAGCCGAAGCCTCTTTCCAGCCCCCGTCTTCGGTTGTTTCAACCGGTTTTACCCACGGAATCAGCTGTTCGTACTCCATGCCTACCAGGTCTGTACCTTTATATTCGCCCACAACCTTGAAAGGAATCAGCTTGTCGCCCGGTTTGTAGTCTTCCAGCGCCATGCCTTCTGCCTTCTTGTTGAAATGAGCGTAAAGCAACGGCTTGGCAAGAACCACAGTCATCTTGCCACCATTGTATCCATTGTAAGTCTGTACGGCTACATAGTCAATCTTCGGGCCTACACAAAGAGCAGTATTCGAAGGCAATGTCCACGGAGTTGTGGTCCATGCGATAAAATACGGTGTACCCCATTCAGCCATTTCCGGCTTCGGGTTCTTCATCTTAAACTGAGCTACGACCGTAAGATCCTTCACGTCGCGGTAACATCCCGGCTGGTTCAACTCGTGCGAGCTCAGTCCGGTACCGGCAGCCGGTGAATACGGCTGGATAGTATATCCTTTATACAGCAGTCCTTTGCCGTAAAGACGTTTAAGCAGCCACCACAATGTTTCAATGTAACGGTTATCGTAAGTAATATAAGGGTTTTCCAGATCTACCCAGTAACCCATCTTATGAGTCAGGTCGGTCCACTCTTTGGTAAACTTCATGACATCTGTACGGCAGTGTCTGTTATAGTCTGCCACAGAAATCGTTTTACCGATATCCTCTTTTGTAATGCCCAATGCCTTTTCTACACCCAGTTCCACCGGCAGTCCGTGTGTATCCCATCCTGCTTTACGTTTTACCTGGAAACCTTTCATCGTCTTGAAGCGGCAGAACGTATCTTTAATGGTACGAGCCATCACGTGGTGAATGCCCGGCATACCGTTTGCAGAGGGAGGACCTTCGTAGAATACGAAAGACGGATGTCCCTCACGTTCTGTCATACTGCGGGAGAAAACATCGTTTTCATCCCATTTCTTCAGCACTTCCTTGTTCACGTCAGAAAGGTTGAGCTGCGAATATTCAGTAAATTTTTTACTCATAATTATGTTGTTTTATCTTACTTCTTTTATCATCCGGGTATAACCGCCCCAAAATTAGGTTGCAAATTTATAAGAAAAATGGATATATGGAAAACTTTTTAAACTAATATTCACATAAACAAGACTTCGGAAGGATTCCGGTCTCATCCGGATTTATTTTCGGAAACAAAAGAAACAGGCGGAACAACGGACTGAAATTATCCTTAAATTTGCCCGATTTTTATCCTCAGAGCTAGATAAACAAAAAACAAAATATGAATGCAATCGTAACACAGATGATTATCCTCTTTATTCTGGTAGTCGTCGGATATGTCATAAGCAAGAAGAAAATGATGGATGCGGAATTCGACCGCAAGTTGTCTGTCTTTGTCATCAACATCGCTTGTCCCAGCCTGATACTTTCGTCGGTAATGGGCGACACACTGCCCGACAAACATCTCATCCTTCCCCTGCTGATTGTAGGGTTTGCTACCTATGTGATACTGATAGGAGCTGGATTTTTGCTTCCCCGCTACCTTCCAGTAAAGGTGAGCGATCGCGGTATCTACAGTTTCATGCTGGCTTTCGGGAATGTAGGATTTATCGGATATCCTATCGTGGCTTCCATTTTCGGAGCCAGCGCGGTCTTCTATGCCAGCATCCTCAATTTTCCCAGCACCCTGCTGATATTTGTTTTCGGTACACTTTTCATTTCGGGCGACCAGGGAAAGATGAAATTCAAATGGGAAACGCTGTACTGCCCTGCCATGATAGCCTCTTACCTTTCCATCTTGATAGTGGCAACCGGATGGGTTCCGCCCAAACTAATCAGTACGCCGTTCACTCTGCTGGGCAACATGACCGTTCCTTCCGCCCTGCTCATCATCGGTTCTTCCATCGCACAAATACCTATCCGGCGTATGCTGGGCACTTCCAGCATCTATATTACGGCAGCTTTACGTCTGTTTATTGTTCCTCTTTTCATCTTGTACTTATCACGGTTATGCCGGGTTGACTCCACCATTGCCGACATCAACGTCGTGCTGGCTGCCATGCCCGTAGCTTCTTACGGAACCTTGTTCTGCATTCAGTATGAGAAAGGAGAAACCATCATGGCGCAAGGTACGTTTATCACGACGCTGCTTTCGGTCGTAACCATCCCGTTGCTTACGCTTTTCTTGTAGCATATAAGGTTGAAAATCTCCTGATTTCCTGACACATCCAGAAAAGAAGGTCGTATCACATATACCGGAGGAGCATCTTCCAAGAACAACATCGGCATATCTGCGATATTTTTTGTACAAAAAATAAAAACGTTTGTACAAATTTTCAAAAAACGTCTCGACAAATATCGGGAATGACGCGAACATTTGTCCAGATACTTCCGCAAGAAAGGAAAATCATCTCCCGACGACTGTTTTCACCTCCTGCACAGTCGTACAATCCATAAAAGGAAAAGGCATATAAAACGAGAAAGCATCGCAAAGTATACTCTTATAACTTCACGATGCTTCTCGCTTTATACACCTTTAAACAAAATGAACTTTTCGTTCTCTATTATTTACGAGCTTCTGCGATATAACCCAGAGCTTCTTTACATTTTTCTGTCACATAGGCCCAGTCTTCGGCAGCAACCTTATCTTTCGGGAAGAGTTTGGAACCCATTCCTACGCAGAATACGCCAGCTTTAATCCATGCGGTCAGATTCTCCTGAGTAGGCTCTACTCCACCTGTTACCATCAGTTTAGACCAAGGCATCGGAGCAAGCATGCCCTTAACCAGTTTCGGACCCAGTACGTCGCCCGGGAAAATCTTGCAAAGGTCGCATCCCAGTTCCTGAGCAAAGCCAACTTCCGATACACTTCCGCAGCCCGGAGTATAAGGAACCAAACGACGGTTGCATACTTTTGCTATCTCAGGGTTGAACAACGGACCAACCACGAAGTTAGCTCCCAGCTGAATGTACAAGGCAGCTGTAGCAGGATCGACTACAGAACCTACGCCCATTGCCATTTCCGGACATTCCTTTGCTGCGAACTTCACAACTTCAGCAAATACTTCGTGAGCGAAATCACCACGGTTGGTAAATTCGAATGCACGTACTCCGCCGTCGTAACAAGCCTTTACTACCTTCTTTGCTATTTCCACATCCTTGTGATAGAAAACAGGAACCATGCCGGTTGAACCGATTTTATTCAACACAGCGATTTTATCAAATTTTGCCATTTTTATTTTATAACCAATATTTCTTTATATGCTAATTTATCTCTGAACACGTCCGCTTGCATCGCCGCCAGCCAGTGCCTCAACTTCTTCTACCGAAACCATATTGAAGTCGCCGTTGATGGTATGCTTCAATGCAGAAGCTGCTACTGCAAATTCCAGAGCCTCGCCTTGGTTAGGCTTTGTCAGCAAACCGTGGATAATACCACCTGAGAATGAGTCACCACCACCTACACGGTCAATAATCGGATCAATATCATAATGTTTAGAAGTATAGAATTCTTCTCCATTGTAAATCATTGCTTTCCATCCATTGTGAGTAGCCGAGTATGATTCACGCAAAGTAGAAACAACATATTTGAATCCAAATTCCTTAGCCATTGCTGTAAAGATACCTTTGTAGCCTTCAGCGTCAGTCTTTCCTCCCTCTACATCAGCATCGGGTTTGAAACCCAGACAGAGTTCTGCATCTTCTTCGTTACCGATGCAAACGTCTACGTATTTCATCAACGGGCGCATGATAGACTGAGCTTTTTCCTTCGTCCAAAGTTTCTTACGGAAGTTCAAGTCAACAGAAACTGTTACTCCATGACGTTTGGCAGCCTCACAAGCCAGTCTGGTCAGCTCGGCAGCTTTATCAGAGATAGCCGGAGTAATGCCCGACCAGTGGAACCAGTCTGCGCCTTCCATAATAGCATCAAAATCGAAATCTGAAGGATCTGCTTCAGCGATTGCAGAATGAGCACGGTCGTAAATCACCTTGCTGGGACGCATGGAAGCACCTGTTTCCAGATAATAAATACCTACACGATCGCCGCCACGAGCAATATAGTCGGTCTTGACGCCATACTTACGCAGTGCATTTACTGCCGACTGACCGATTTCATGCTTCGGCAACTTTGTTACGAAGTATGCATCGTGACCATAGTTTGCACAACTGACAGCAACATTCGCTTCGCCGCCACCATATACAACATCAAAGCTATCAGACTGTACGAAGCGGGTATTTCCCGGAGTTGACAATCTTAACATGATCTCACCTAAAGTAACAATTTTTCCCATTGTAGATAATTTTTATGCTATTTATAATAAGTTTGATAATCTGTCTAACAAAATGGATACTATTTTCTTGAAATCCGAGTGTTTTGATAAACAATATTCACTCTGTGTACGCACACAAAGGTACGAGTTATTTTTTAAATAACAAAAAAAGTTATATATTTGTATCGAAAAAATTTTTCACAAAAAAAAGGAAGACCTTTATATATTAATAAGGTATGGAGAATGTAGATAAACAAACAGCGCGTATTCGTATAAAAGACATCGCCCAGATGGCGGAAGTTTCCGTCGGTACGGTCGACAGAGTCTTGCACGGACGCACGGGCGTTTCGGAGGCAAGTCGCAAGAAAGTAGAAAATATACTGAAACAACTCGACTATCAGCCGAACATGTATGCCAGCGCACTGGCATCAAACAAAAAGTATGTATTTGCCTGCCTGCTGCCTATGCATGCGGAAGGCGACTATTGGGTGGATGTGGAAAAAGGTATGCAACAGGCCACAAAGGCTTTCTCCGATTTCAATATCTCCCTGCATATTGATTATTACGACCAGTATGAATTCGGTTCATTCGTATCAGCTGGCAACCGGTTGCTCGCCATGGAACCGGACGGAGTGGTCATCTCTCCTACTATCGAAACGGAAACAGAGCAGATTGTAAAGCAACTCCAGCAACGGAATATACCTTATATATTTATAGACTCCAATATTCCCCGCCTGACACCACTGGCTTTTTACGGACAGCATGCCAATCAAAGTGGCTACTTTGCCGCCCGAATGATGAAAATGCTGATGCAGGAAAACAAGGAGCTTATCATCTTCCGGCAGATAAACGAAGGACGACTGGGCTCAAACCAGCAGTTACACCGTGAGGAAGGATTCTATGCTTACATGAAAGAACATCATCCCGACCTGAAAATGCGGGAACTGAACCTTTATGCCAAGCAGCCGGGAGAAGACGAATCCATACTGGATGATTTCTTCCAAAAGTACCCCGATATATCATATGGCATCACCTTCAACTCGAAATCTTACATCATCGGTGAATATATGCTGAAACATCAACGCCATGATTTCCACCTGATAGGATATGACTTGTTAAGCAGAAACATCGCATGCATGCGCGCAGGAACAATCGATTTTCTTATCTCACAACAGCCTACACGGCAAGGATATTACAGCATAGAAAGCTTGTGCAACCATCTTATCCTGAAGAAGAAGGTAAAAGAATGCAATTATATGCCCATCAACCTGCTGACAATAGAAAATATTGACTTCTACTTGAACGCACATAGCAACAATAACTAAATATAATTTATGGAAACAACTTATCTAAAAATCAACCCGGCAGACAACGTTGCTGTTGCCATTACGCCCCTGAAGGCTGGTGAAACCATTCAGGTAGACGGACAGGCGATAACCTTAAAAACTGATATTCCAGCCGGACACAAAGTAACACTGCAAGACTTCAACGAGGGTGATAACATTATCAAATACGGTTACCCTATAGGACACGCCATCAAGAACGTACCTCAAGGTAGCTGGATTTGTGAAAAAGAAATAAAGACTAATCTGGCAGGACTGCTGGATTACACATACAATCCAGTAGAAGTTTCGCTGGACATTCCACAGGAAAACCTTACCTTCAAAGGCTATCGCCGCAAGAACGGTGATGTAGGTATCCGCAATGAAATATGGATCATACCGACAGTAGGTTGCGTAAACGGTATCGTAAATCAGCTGGCCGACGCGCTTCGCCGCGAAACGAAGGAGGAAGGTATTGACGCTATCATGGCATTTCCGCACAACTACGGATGCTCTCAGCTGGGTGATGACCATGAAAATACAAAGAAAATTCTTCGCGATATGGTACTTCACCCCAATGCAGGTGCCGTATTGGTCGTAGGTTTGGGATGCGAAAACAACCAGCCCGACATCTTCCGTGAATTTATCGGCAAGTACGATGAAGACAGAATTAAATTTCTGGTTGCTCAAAAGGTGGACGATGAGTTTGAGGAAGGCATGAAAATCTTACGCGACTTGTATGCGAAATGCAAACAAGATGTACGTACCGACATACCTTTGTCGGAACTTCGTGTCGGATTGAAATGTGGTGGTTCCGACGGATTCTCAGGCATTACAGCAAATCCTTTGCTGGGAATGTTCTCCGACTTCCTGATTGCACAGGGAGGAACATCGGTATTGACCGAGGTCCCTGAAATGTTCGGTGCAGAAACTATCCTGATGAACCGTTGCAAGACTCCGGAACTGTTTGAAAAGACCGTACATCTCATCAACGACTTCAAGGAATATTTCCTTTCACACGGAGAGCCTGTAGGTGAAAATCCGTCACCGGGTAATAAGGCAGGAGGTATCTCTACACTGGAAGAAAAAGCATTGGGATGCACCCAGAAGTGCGGAAAGAGCTATGTATCGGGAGTAATGCCTTATGGAGAACGCTTGCAGACAAAGGGACTGAACCTGCTTTCTGCTCCGGGAAATGACCTGGTTGCCGCTACGGCACTGGCCTCTTGCGGTTGCCACATGATATTGTTCACTACCGGACGTGGTACTCCGTTTGGGACTTATGTACCAACAATGAAGATATCTACGAACTCTCGTCTGGCAGCTCACAAGCCGGGATGGATCGACTTCAACGCCGGAGTGATCGTAGAGAACGAACCAATGACTGTAACCTGCAAGCGCTTCATCGATTATGTCATTCAGGTAGCAAGTGGAGAATGGGTAAATAATGAAAAGAAAGGTTACCGCGAAATTGCTATCTTCAAGACAGGCGTAACATTATAAGCTCACAATTATCTCTTTGGAAAGCGAAAAGCGGCAAATACATGCCATAAATTTCCAAAAAACGACTAAGGAATCTCTGAACGTTGAACAAAATTGTCAGAGATTCCTTTATATAATATTATAAGGTAGACTATCGATTTATGGATTTTAATAAACTAACCCCCATCGTCAATAAGCCGAACGGCTGGGCTCTGATGCCGCTTGTAGTATTTCTTTGCCTGTATCTGGTAACTTCACTTATCGTAAACGATTTCTATAAAGTTCCTATCACGGTCGCATTTATGGTAGCTTCCATCTATGCCGTAGCCACGACAAAGGGGTTAAGCCTCAACGACCGAATTCTACAATTCTCATCGGGAGCAGCCAACAAGAACATCATGCTGATGCTGTGGATATTCATTCTGGCGGGAGCCTTCGCACAATCAGCCAAGGCAATGGGAGCAATCGACGCGACGGTTAACCTGACATTATTGTTACTTCCCGATAACCTGTTGCTGGCAGGAATCTTTTTAGCTTCTTGCTTCATATCGTTATCCATCGGAACCTCGGTAGGAACCATTGTAGCCCTTGTACCCGTAGCAGCAGGTATCGCTGCAAAAACAGACGTCAATCTGGCATTTATGACAGCACTTGTCATCGGAGGTGCCTTCTTCGGCGACAATCTTTCATTTATATCCGACACGACGATAGCCGCTACCCGCACGCAAGGATGCGTCATGCGCGACAAGTTCCGGGTAAACTTCATGATTGCCGTCCCGGCTGCCCTGCTTGTCTTTATCTATTATATCATCTATGGCGTACACGTTGAATCGGCAAACGAGATACAATCCATCGAATGGGCCAAAGTAATCCCTTACCTCATCGTATTGGGAACGGCCATTGCCGGTATGAACGTCACGCTGGTACTGCTGCTCGGTCTGCTTTCTACCGGTGTTATCGGCCTTATATACGGCAGTTTCGACCTGTTTGGCTGGTTCGCCTCCATGGGAGAAGGCATCACAGGCATGGGTGAACTGATCATCATTACCCTGATGGCAGGAGGCATGCTTGAGCTGATCCGCTTCAACGGAGGAGTCGATTACATCCTGCACCGCCTGACACAGCACGTAAAGAACAAAAGAGGTGCGGAACTAAGCATCGCGGCATTGGTCAGCCTTGCCAATTTCTGCACAGCGAACAATACGATAGCCATCATCACGGTAGGGCCTCTGGCAAACAATATTGCCGAACAATTCAAGGTGGACAAACGAAAAAGTGCCAGCGTCCTCGATATTTTTTCATGCGTCGTGCAAGGAATTATCCCCTACGGAGCACAAATGCTGATAGCAGCCGAGCTGACACAATTATCCCCCATCAGCATCATCGGCTATCTGTATTACCCTATAACACTAGGCATTATAGCTCTTTTAAGCATTCTTTTCCGCTATCCGAAGAGATACTCTTAACGATTCCAACAAGCATAAAAGACAGTTTTCTTACAAAAAACTGGTCAATATATTTGCAGGAATAAAAAAAAGTAGTACCTTTGCACTCGCAATCGAGAGAGATAGCGAACAAAGAAATTTGGTGCGTTAGTTCAGTTGGTTAGAATACATGCCTGTCACGCATGGGGTCACGGGTTCGAGTCCCGTACGCACCGCTTCCATTAAGGATGGTTCCGTAGCTCAGCTGGATAGAGCAACGCCCTTCTAAGGCGTGGGTCCTGCGTTCGAATCGCAGCGGAATCACAGAAAAGCGGTTACTTCGGTAATCGCTTTTTTTGTTATTTATCAAAAATATTATTTTCAAAGAAAAAGATAATAAATTCTTTTATATTCAACATTTTTTTACTACATTAGTAGAATTAAATGTAACAACTATGGATATGCGCATTTTTCAAGTAAAATCAAATAAGGCGCTTCCGCATACGGGAAGTATTCTTATTGCTTCCCCTTTATTATATGATTATCATTTTGCCCGTTCAGTCGTCCTGATGGTAACACATAATTCAGAAGGAAGCATGGGCATTGTGATGAATAAAGACTTCAGATACCACATATCGCTCAATCAACTTGTTCCTAATCTGGAATCGGCTCCCTCCATTCCTGTATACAAAGGCGGACCGGTAGACAGGAACACAATCTTCTTTTTGCATACACTTCCCGAACTAGAAGGTTCTTTTCCATTGGGAAACGGACTATACCTGAACGGAGATTTTGAAAACGTCCAGCAATACATTCTGGCAGGCAATCCCATCGAAGGGCACATACGCTTCTTTGCTGGATATGCCGGATGGAACAATGAACAGCTTCAAAAGGAAATAAACGAAGATTCGTGGATGATAGGCGAAACCAGCAAACAGCATCTGCTGAACGAAAATTACCGGGAATTATGGCAGACCAGCATGAACGAACTGGGAAATCCCTATCGGCTCTGGGCTAAATACCCGCAATATCCTTCATGCAATTAAAGGATTCAGCTTCTGTAACAGGCACACATCCTGATAACCGTCACTTGTATACAGCCAGTCTTTCAGTACTCCCGTCGTATCATAGCCCGAAGAATGAAAAAGATTCAGGCAGGCTGTGTTTTCTTTCTGAATATATGCATACAACTGATGTATGCCCAGAAACCTGAAGCAATAGCGCTCCATGAGCGATAATGCTACCCGACCTATCCCCCTGCGGCGGAACTCTTCGAGCACAACAATGCCCAGTTCTGCACGGCGGTGGCGAGGGTCGAAAGAAAAGACATCGATGGCCCCTGCCGCTTCTCCACCATAAAGTTCGATAATCAGCCGAAGCTGACCGTCGGTATAGATATCGTTTGAATTTTCGGCAATGTATCTTTCCAACTGAAAGCGGGAATAAGGACTTGTCACATTTCCATGCTGCCACAGCGATTCATCATTTTCCATCCTGTCCAGCAGACCCAGATCTTCCGGCTCCACAGCCCGGAGTCTGACCTCCTCAGTATGTAAAAAAGCCGTTTCCATCATACACGCTCCTCATTATTACGCAGATCGAGTTCAGCCATCATGCGCTCCCGCCCCGGTACACAAAACAAAGAAGCCACCAGTACCATTCCGGCACACAGCAAGCCTGTCGTATCCATTGTCCAGTAATAAACGGACAAATTGACCAGCGCCGCAACCAATAGCAGGCAGACGCGCACTTCATTCCAGCGACGATAACTCTTCAAAGCCTCCAGTAGCGGCAGCGTGCGTACATACTTCGTCAGCGACAAGCTGAACAGACGAAGCGACAAAGGTATCAATCCCACAGCAAGCAGAATACCCAACACCTGCAACATATATCCCGTACGAGCATCGTCCGTCAGCACACCCTGCGGAAGAATGTCGCACTCATACAATACAATCAATATGATACACAGTGCCCACAACAGAGCAAACTCCACTTTCAGACACCTCAATAACTGCGTAATTTTATTTTCCATACCCCAATACATTTACATTGTTCCGGTAAATACCGTACGATTTACGATCGAACGTCCCAAAGTAACCTCATCCGTATACTCCAGTTCATCGCCAATCGATATACCTCTGGCAATCATCGTCAGCTTCACATCGTAAGGAGCCAGCTTGCGGAAGATATAAAAGTTGGTTGTATCTCCCTCCATGGTCGAGCTCAAGGCAAGAATCACCTCTTTCACCGTGCCCGATTTCACACGGTCCACCAGACTGTCTATCTGCAAATCCGAAGGACCGATACCATCCATCGGAGAAATAACTCCCCCCAATACATGATACAATCCCTTGTACTGCTGCGTATTTTCCACAGCCATCACGTCGCGGATATTTTCCACCACACAGACCGTCGAAGCATCCCGTGAAGGATTCGAACAAATCTGGCAGACATCCGTGTCGGATATATTATGGCAAACCTTACAATATTTCACTTCACGCTTCAACTTGATGACAGCGTTGCCAAATGCTTCTACAGTCTGCAAATCCTGACGAAGCAGGTGCAGCACCAGCCTCATGGCTGTTTTTCTTCCGATGCCGGGAAGCTTGGCAAACTCCCCTACTGCTTTTTCCAATAAAACAGACGGATATTGTTGATTCATTTATTCTTTCAATTTACCGACAAAAATACAAAAAAAATCCAACTCCGCTTTACAACCAGCGGGAAACCTCCATCTATTTCAGTTACCTGATGCTTCCTTGCTTCTTCAGCCTCGCCTTACCGCAAAACGTCGATAAAGCAGAAAGCCCGCCAGCACAGAGTACAATACACCTCAGAAGCAGCAACAGGAAGAGAAGGCACTACGAAATGTTAAAAAACTGATTTTAAACATAAAAAATTCTTTTTGTAAGGTATTCACTGTTTCAATAAAACTATCTATTTTTGTGCCCGAACATAAAAACAACTACAAATCAAATACAATGAAAACATTAATACTCATCGCAGCATGTTGCCTGTTGGCAATCGGCCAGATACAAGGAAAAGATTTCAGCCGTCCGGAAAGTTCCAATTATATAAAAGGAGTAGAAGCTCTGAACGCAGGCAACGCAGAAAAGGCTTACCAATACCTGAATGAAGAAATCACCCAAAACCCCGACAACGGATATGCACATTGCTATATGGCGCTGGTATGTAATTTTTACGGCGACATGAAGCTGGCACTGTATGCCGCCAACGAAGGAGTAAAACTGATTCCGGAAGAAGATACCGAATATCGCTCGTTTGCCTATTATACCCGCGGCACACTTTACATGAACGCGCAGGCATACGATCTGGCAGAGAAGGATCTGGATGAAGCCATCCGTCTGACTCCCTCCGACGTGGAAAACTATAAGACCCGTGCCGAAATCCATATGGACAAAGGCGATTACGATGATTCACTTGCCGACCTTCAGACTGCTATCAAGCTCGACAGCCATGCCGATGTATACGACCTGATGATGCAGTTGCTGGAAGCTAATCCTGATCCGGCTTTCTTCGACAAAGTGACCTCCTGCTATCAGGGAGTAACTGCCAACAGATAAGATTTCAGACATATCAACTTATTATTTCGATACAGGAAGAGCAGAAAACATACTTACTGCTCTTCCTTTTCTTTTGTCCACACGGCTAGACAGACACCTGTCCGCCATGCTCCCAAGCCCCACACAGCTAATGCTTCGAAAACATTTTTCCTGATTTTGCCGGAATCAAACAGCCAACACAACGATAAATCCGATAACCTTTTGTCCTGATTTCAGCCCGTATTTAGGACAAACCGCATATCGGTAAGCATATCTTCTGACTTTTTGATTTTGAAGCAACCGATTTATTTGCTATTTTTGCAACGTTTTTTACTATAACAACGAACATTTTATCAAAATAGAAGCAAATGAATCAGACAAAAGGACATCCGAAAGGACTTTATTTACTCTTTGTAACTGAGATGTGGGAGCGGTTCAGTTACTACGGCATGCGCGCCTTGTTCATGTTATACATGGTACAGGCTCTGCTGTTCGATAAGGAGATGGCTTCACAAGTATACGGAAGTTATACGGGACTGGTATATCTTACTCCGCTGATTGGCGGCTACATTGCCGACCGGTACTGGGGAAACCGCCGCTCCATCGTCGTAGGAGCACTGACCATGGCAGCAGGACAGTTCATGCTTTTCCTGAGTGCCTGCTATTTTCATCAGGTAGAACTGGCCAAATGGTTGATGTTTGTGGGACTGGGCCTGCTGATTTTGGGTAACGGTTTCTTTAAACCAAACATCTCGACCATGGTAGGACGTCTGTATACGGCCGATGACAAGCGCAAGGATTCGGCGTTTACCATCTTCTACATGGGAGTGAATGTAGGTTCTACCATCGCCCCGCTGGTATGCGGACTGGTAGGAAATACCGGACATCCGGAGGATTTCAAATGGGGATTTCTCGCGGCATGTATCGGTATGATACTGGGTGCCACGGTCTTTCAGTTGTTTAAGAACAAATATATCTGCGACCCGGAAGGTAATCCTGTAGGCACGGCTCCTGCCAAAACAGCAAAAGCGGCAGAAACATCACCGGCCGATAAGGAAGGCAACAAGCGTACGGTATGGATGATTGCGGGTACCATTTTGCTTACCATTCTGTTCTCCGTCAACTGGGGAGGCGACGGCGGTATCTTTGCCGGAGCCGACTGGATTGGTTCGCTGATTTATGCCACTACCATCGTGATGCCTATCATCATCATTACCGACAAGAGCCTGACTCGCACAGAACAAGCCCGAATCGGTGTGATATACATCATCGCCTTTTTCGTAATTTTCTTCTGGGCAGCCTACGAACAGGCCGGAGCTTCACTCACCTTCTTTGCCGACGAACAAACCGACCGTCACATCGGAGGCTGGGAAATGCCTGCCGCCTATTTCCAGTCTTTCAACCCGATTATGATTGTCACGCTGGCACCTGTATTTGCTGCTATCTGGTCATTCCTCGGCAAGCGGGGCATCGAACCCAGCTCACCGCGTAAACAGGCTATCGGTCTGCTGTTACTTTCACTGGGATATCTCTTCATCGCCTTTGGCGTAAAGGACGTGGAACCCGGCGTAAAAGTCAGCATGATCTGGTTGACGGGATTGTATCTCATCCACACCATGGGAGAACTTTGTCTGGCTCCTATCGGACTGTCGCTGGTATACAAACTCTCTCCGGTACGCTTCTCCTCGCTATTGATGGGCGTATGGTACCTCAGCACCTCGGCAGCCAACAAATTTGCCGGCATGTTGAGCGGCTATTATCCGGAAGGCGGAGTAACCAAGACATTCTTGGGTTACCACATTGAAAACCTGTTCGATTTCTTCATGTTGTTTGTCTTCATGAGCGGTACGGCAGCAGTCGTCCTGTTCCTGTTCTCGGGCAAGCTGCAAAAAATGATGAAGGGAGCCGAATAAGCCCGCGACCTTTATCCGAAAATACAATCGCAACGCTGAAATAATCGACGGTTGACGGTTCCCAACAAGCCGACAAGCAAGCATTCAACCGACACTGCCGGATGCAATATACCACAAGTCCTTTAACCTCTTCCCCTATCCTGCTGTTGCAGGACGAAAAACTTCGGGAAAGGTTAAAGGACTTGTTTGCATATATCCCGGCAACCTCGAAAAAAGGTTCCGGCACCTTCGAAAGAAAACGTCTCGATTTTTTTTTATTTTTTGTACAAAAGATTTTTGTTTTTGTACAAAAACAAAACGAATTGTCTGCCTTACCTTATCGGCATGTCATCGGCTCATCCGTAAATTGCCGCAGATTTTCAATAAGCAGTCATCGGATGTCTTGAGAAACAATATTTTTTATAACTTCACGGTCGGACAAATAATGTGCAATGTCATGGAAAGTCCTCAACATCTTTCTGTGAACGCCCCAAGCAACTTACCATAACTATGAACCAGATCAGAGTAAAAAGTTTGAGTATTCCGAAACTATTCAGCCTCCCGCTCGATATTCCCGAATACCAACGCCCGTACGTATGGACGAAAAACGAAGTGCTTACGCTGCTGAAAGATATCTATGCTTACCAGCATCACTCTCAGGAAGAACCGATGTACTATCTGGGAAGCATCATCCTACATGAGCACGATAATCTGTATTCCATCATCGACGGACAGCAACGCATAACTACCCTTGCCATTCTCTTACATATTCTTTCTTCCCAACAGAAGATTTCCATCAAGTATCATTCTCCGGTTTCTATAGAAAACATCCGGAAAAACGCTCAGATTATCCGGGAGTTCTGTACGGAAAAAGACATCAATGAGCATACTTTGCAGCATATCAACGTAACACTTGTCATCACGCAGCAGGAAGACGATGCATATACTTTCTTTGAAACGCAGAATACCGGCGGCGTACGTCTTTCCGGCATCGACATCATAAAGGCTCATCATTTGAGATACATCGGAAAGGACTCTCAGAACGAATTCTACGCACGAAAATGGGAACAGTTCAAGTATCTGGATGAAGTAACGCGCCTGTTGCTGCTGGGGCGCCGATGGAACATCCTACACTGGGAAAAGGTTCCACCTAAAAATACGTATGGTGACTATACACGCGAGAAACAGAAAAAGCAAATCATCATCGACGAATTCAGCAACAAAACCCTGAACGGACACCGAAAAATAGGATTCCAACAGGTACAACTGGAAGAAGGATACCGTATGATGCATCTTCCACCTTACGAACTCGCCCTACGACAGCCTCTGTATAATGGCGAGAATTTTATCGATTACCTCGATCAGTTTGTTTCCATCTATCAGAATATTTTCATTAAGATGGATGACCTGCCGGAAGTATACGTCAGATTCACACGGGAAGTTATCGATGTAGAAGACCGAACAGAGTTCGTCAGAGAGTTTTATCAGGTGGTACTGATGAGTTACATCAGTCGTTTTGGTACGGAAAGACTGATTGAAGCAGCCTTGCAAATCTTCAGATATACGTATGTTCTCCGTCTGCAAAACAACAGTATCCGGGAAAAAAGTATACCGAAGTTCATTCAGGAAAATCATTTTATTATCGATGAGGTTTTAACCTGCTATACGTGTGACGAACTGATGAAGGCCCTACAGTCTTTTGAATATGATGAGCTCGACCCCATCCTGTTTCAAAAAGGATATGCCGCCGACAGATTATTCGGACGTATCAGCGAGTTTTTTCGCAAAGAGCTGAAGGATAAGGCTCTAACCGCAGGTAGTGCATACGACAAATGGTTGTGCAAAAACATCCAGACATTAGTAAACCAATGTAATGTTTCAGATTAAGAAAAGCAGATTTATGGGACAACGAGAAAAAGTCATCACCAGCATCAAAAGCATCTCAGATTTAATAGAAGAATATCCGTTTTGCGTACCTTCTTACCAGCGACCGTACGTATGGGGAAATGAGCAGATTTATAAGCTGCTGAATGATATCTATGCAGCTTTCGAACGTAATAAATCTGAAGCATATTTCATCGGAACAGTCATTTTGTACAAGCGCACTCGTTCGGGCGGCGATGAGACAGCCGTTTATGAATTGTTGGACGGACAGCAGCGTTTCACCACTCTTTGGCTGATTGCCGTTGCCTTTTCAAAGATGGGTTGCAACACCGATCTGAACAGATTCCTGAGATATCATCAGAACCTGCGGATCCGTTTTTCTATACGCAACCAAGTAGAAGATTATTTTCATCGGCTACTCGATGAATATTCTGCATTCGACATAGTCTCTGACGAAACTATCAGTAAAGACGAATATCTCTGCTGCATAGCCCGGGCAGTAACTTCCATTACTGGATGGTTGAACGAAATAAACGATGAATCGAAGCTTCAGGATTTAGGACGCTACATTTACAGTCAAGTCAAGTTTGTCATGAATATTGTGCCGAAAGGTACCGATTTGAACAAACTCTTTACGACCATCAATAACGCCGGATTACAACTGGAGCAGTCGGATATCCTGAAATCGCTGTTGCTGAAAAGGTTGTCATCCGACAAACTGCATTACAGCAAAATATGGGAGTGTTGTGAACAAATGAATGTATCCTTAGAATGGAATGCAGGCAGATTGTTTCCGGCATACGATTTTGAAACATTGACAGACCAAGCCCCTTCTCCCCTCGCCAGTCGAGAGACATCTTCCGACTTGCAGAACAAGGAAGGAATGACACTCTGCCAGATATTGCACTCCAACAATATGGAGAGAACCGTTATACTAACCGACATGAAGTCCTTCTGCCTGCAAGATTTCAAATTATCGGATATCGTATCAGTGAGTGGAGAATTGGGTGGAGCATGGATCGGAACAAATATTCCCAGCGAAGTATGTCAGATCTATCCTGAAAGTGAAAAGATAAAATATATCCAGTTCAAGATTTACTCGGACAATTATCATAAAGGAATTCAACTCAGGCTATCGCAGATAGGAAACAATATCGAAGGAGAGATAGAGTGGGCAAAAGGAAGTAAAAAAAGAAGTTCCAAAAACAACCAGCTGTTGCACAAAGACTGGAACCACCTGACGGAAGAAGAATCCAGCAAACTGGAAGATGTTACTCCCGGCAGAGAAGGATATGGACTGCATGCGTTTACCATCCATCCGTATATTCCTCACCTTACGACAGAGTTTCGTGAAGCAGACCAGACAGCGTTACCGTCGTTCGTTTGTAAGTCAATTATCTCTTTTCCGAGTTTGCTGATACTAACGTACCGGTTATTCCGTTTCAGAAACAAACAGGAGGATATAGAGAAACCTCTACAGGAAAATTCCCTGCTTGAGATATTTAAGGGACTTGTAGCTTCTGAAGAACCGGAAAAAGGAAAAGATGAAGAGGTAGAAAAATTCTTCAAGTTGCTTTGGACAGTTCGGTGGCATTTCGACAAATACATAGTAAAATGGGTTGAAGCAGAAGGACTCAATGAATTAAGCCTGATAGAAACCAATATATCCGATGGAAACCTTAGTTACACAAAACGTGAAAAAAGTAGCATGTCGATGTTGCAGTCCATGCTATATTTCACGACAAATCCATTGTTATGGCTGACTCCTTTTATCGGTTATACCATAGACAAAGGAGATAAAGACACACGAGAAAAACAGCTTTCTTTACTTGAATTTATCGACAACACCTTGTCCGTCCGTCAATTCATGGACAATGGTCTGTCTCTTCAGGCGTTGTCATGGAAACTGCTGGAAACATCAAACGTAGAGTATGATTTTTCAAATGATATCAAAACCTATCTCGAAAGTCAATTGGGCGTACATTTCCGTCACTACTGGTTTCAGAAACTGGAATATATTTTATGGAAGGAAATGAAAAACACAGAGGAATATAAAAACGATGAAAAGTTCAAGCGCTATCGGTTTATCTCCCGAAACTCTGTCGAACACGTCTTTCCCCAGCACCATGAATTCAATAAAACCACAATCTCTCCGGCGTGCCTGGACGACTTTGGCAATCTGGCTCTGCTGAACGTAGAGCAAAACTCATCGTACAGCAATCAGGATGTGGCGAAAAAGAAGATTGATTTCTACTCGAAACCTACGTACGATTCACTAAAGCTTAAACTGATTTATGACGAGGAAGTGGCACATTACGACGAGAATATGGTTTACAAACATAGGAAAGCCATGATTGAGAAAATCACGCAGCATTACACCAACAAGGTAAGATGCTAATCAATATTAAAACAATTATCCAGCCGACAGAAACATTGAAAAAGACCTTTTCTTAAATAAAAATCGAGGCGTACAGACCGAGTTTTAAACCCATTCTGTACGCCTCGCAGCTTTATCAGATTATTTATTCGATTACTTAGCTACACGTTCCAGCCATTTCACCATGAACAGCATTACTCCCATTGAGATGAAGCATACGATCATGAAAATAGCCCAGCAGTATCCGATAGGAATAGCGTTATACATCAGAGGACCAATCCACAGCAGGAGATTACCTACGGCAGTCGCGCCGAGCCATAATCCCTGACAAAGTCCTAAAAGATGCTTTGGAGCCACCTTCGAAACGAATGACAATCCAAGAGGTGAAATAAACAACTCTGCCACTGTAAGCAGGAAGTAAAGAACAATCAAAACCCATGCTCCTGCCTTAACCTGCTGGTCGATAGGAAGCTCTCTGTATTCGGCAGCAGAAGGATAACCCATAATGAGTGAATATGCAGAAAGGAAGAGATAAGCCAAACCTGCAATAAGCATACCAATGGCAATCTTACGCGGAGTAGAAATTTCCTTACCTTTTCTTGAAAGAGAACCGAAAATCATCATGATAATCGGAGTCAATGTAATCACAAAGAAAGGATTCACTGCCTGCCATATTTCCGGAGCAATGGTAGATGTATCGACGAAGTCTCTCGCAAAGAGTGAAAGTGAAGTACCGTTCTGATGGAAGGAGAACCAGAAGAAAATAACAACACCCAGCACTGCAAACAAGGCGTAAAGACGCTGTTTGATTTCCTTAGCCATAGCAGCCTTTTCTTCTGCTGAATAAGTAACAGCAGCTGCGGCTTCTTTCTTTCCCGGATTCGGGAACTGACTCTTGGTTACAAAGAAGATAATCAAAGAAATGAGCATTGCCGCAACAGATGCAACAAACGAATAATGAATACCTTCATTAAATATCTGCAAATATTGTGCACAAGAAGCAGCCATATCGGTAGTTGCACCTACGCACTGTGACATCAACTGATTCAAATTGCCCATAGCCTCAGCCGACATACCGTCTGCACCTTTCGCTATATATTCATGACACAGAGCAGGAAGACTTGCATTGTAGACCATATTGTGTGCGCTCAGCCACCAGCTTCTCAACAGAGGAGCGATAAACGGAGCTACCAATCCACCGATATTGATAAATACATAAAATATCTGGAATCCGGAATCTCTCTTGCTCTTGGCTTCAATCAGTTCCTTTTCTCCTTTTTTTGCAGCCTCAGCTTCAAGATTATCGTACATCTGGCCTACAATAGCCTGAAGGTTTCCCTTGAACAGACCGTTACCAAATGCTATGAAAAACAATGCGATACAAGTAAGTGTAAGCAACCATGATGTGTTGCCTGCATTGGCAGTAATAGGAATAGATAATGCAATATATCCAACAGCCATGACCACAAGACCGGCCATGATTGTACCTTTATAGTTCTGTTTTCTATCGGCAATCAGACCTCCAACAAGACTTAACAGATAGATACCTGCATAAAAGAATGAATAGATAAGTGTACTTTTCTCCTCACTTATACCAAATTTAGAACAAAGGAACAACACCAGCACAGCGTTCATGATGTAGTAGCCAAAACGCTCCCCCATGTTAGAAAGTGCGGCAGGTATCAAACCTTTAGGATGCTTGTTAAACATAAATAATGAAGATTTTAATGATTAATAAATTTATATTACTTGCAAATATATAAAAAAGTAACAAAAATACTGGTATTTGTCGCGATTTTTCGGTCTTCTCGATATGATATAAAAAAACATGGGCGCAATTCGCAAAGAATCCGCCCATGTTTCAAACAAAACGTCACCACGTTCTTATTCGCCGAACAGCGTACAGACTTCCGCCTGACTGACCTTTATCAAGTCGGCCGGAGCCAGTTTCACCTGTAAGCCGCGTACGCCCGCGCTGACATATATATAAGGATAATCATTGCATGTATGATGGATATAGGTAGGAAAATGCTTCTTCATGCCAATGGGTGAACATCCTCCACGGATATATCCTGTCAACGGAAGCAATTCCTTTACATGAATGAGGTCACACTTCTTGTTACCTGAAACCTTGGCCGCCATTTTCAAGTCGATTTCATGCTCGCCCGGAATCACACAGACAAAGTAACCCGACTTATCGCCATGTAGCACCAAGGTCTTGAATACCTGTTCGATGTTTTCACCCAGCGTCGCAGCTACGTGCACACAACTCAAGTCGTTTTCGTCTACTTCATAAGGTACAAGTTCATATTTTATCTTATCCTTGTCCAGCAGACGTGCCGCATTGGTTTTCGCAATCTTTTCTTTTGCCATAATTCACCTATTGTTTTGATCATTTATTACTGATTAGCCAGTTCTTCACGCAGGAACTTAGGAGTATATCCTTTGTCCGACTGGGCGACTTCCTCGGGAGTCCCGCACGAAAGCAACTGCCCTCCTCCTTTACCTCCTTCGGGTCCCATGTCGATAATATAGTCTGCCATCTTGATGACATCCAGGTTATGTTCGATGACAATTACCGTATTGCCTTTATCTACCAGCCGGTTCAAGACCGTCATCAGTACGCGGATGTCCTCGAAATGCAAGCCGGTAGTCGGCTCATCCAGAATGTAAACCGTCTTGCCTGTATCGCGCTTCGAGAGTTCGGTTGCCAGTTTCACACGCTGACTCTCACCGCCCGACAAGGTGGTAGAAGGCTGACCTAACTTAATATATCCCAATCCCACTTCCTGCAAGACCTTAATCTTATTCAGAATCTGGGGCACATTCTCGAAGAACTCTACTGCACGATTAATCGTCATATCGAGCACATCGGCAATGGATTTACCTTTATAGCGTACCTCCAGTGTCTCCCGGTTGTAGCGTTTGCCGTGACAAACCTCGCAAGGTACAAAGACATCGGGCAAGAAATTCATCTCAATCGTCTTATAACCATTCCCGCCGCAAGCCTCACACCGGCCTCCAGACACATTAAAGGAGAAGCGTCCCGGCTTGTATCCGCGTATCTTGGCTTCCGGAAGTCCGACAAACAGATTACGTATATCGGAAAAAACACCGGTATAAGTCGCCGGATTGGAGCGAGGAGTACGCCCGAGCGGCGACTGGTCTACGTTGACCACCTTATCTATATATTCCAGTCCTTCTATCGAATCGTAAGGCAGAGGATCTTGCAGCGAACGGTAGAAATGCTGCGAAAGAATCGGTTGGAGGGTATCGTTTATCAAGGTAGACTTGCCGCTACCTGATACGCCGGTTACACAAATCAGCTTGCCCAGCGGAAATTCTACGTCTACCCCTTTCAGGTTATTTCCTCGTGCGCCACGAAGCCAAAGCGATTTGCCATTCCCCTTCCGGCGTTCGGCAGGAATTTCGATTTTCATCTTTCCGTTCAGATACTGCGACGTAAGTGTCGAGGTCTTGAGCATTTCCTCGGGTGTTCCCGCAAAGACAACCTCCCCTCCCAAGCGTCCTGCTTTCGGGCCCATATCGACAATATAATCGGCAGCCAGCATCATGTCTTTATCATGTTCTACCACGATGACCGTATTGCCTAAATCACGCAGTTCCTTCAGCGAGTTGATCAGCCGGATATTATCGCGCTGGTGCAAGCCGATACTCGGTTCATCGAGGATATACAATACATTTACCAGTTGAGAACCTATCTGCGTTGCCAGACGAATACGCTGGCTTTCTCCACCCGACAAGCTGACCGAAGAACGGTTCAGTGACAGATAATCCAGTCCCACATCCAGCAAGAATTTCAGACGTGTGCGTATTTCCTTTAATATTTCCGTTGCAATGATACGCTGTTTGCTATCCAAATGCTCTTCCACATGCGACATCCATTCGTAAAGTTCGCTGATGTCCATGGTAGAAAGCTGGTAAATATTCTTGTCGTAAATACGGAAATGGAGTGCTTCCTTATTCAGGCGTGCTCCCTTACATTCCGGACAGATATCGGTTTTCGCGAATTGTTCCGCCCACTTCTGTGCCGTAGCCGAAGCATCTTTCTCCTGCATCATCTGAATGTATTTCACAATTCCTTCGTAAGTGACGAAGTAATCCGACGAAGCATGTATCAGTGAACTTTTGATTTTCAGACGCTCGTCCGCTCCGTACAAGATTTCATTGATAGCATCTTCCGGCAGTTCCGACACCGGAGTCTTAAGGGTCGCTTCATATTTTTCGAGCAACGCTTCTATCTGCCAGAATATCATCACATTCTTATATTTACCAAGTGGTGCGACAGCTCCCTCGTAGATGGAAAGAGTACGGTCTGGAATAACCTTGTCAACATCAATCAGATTGACATACCCCAAGCCCTTGCAACGCGGACAAGCTCCCTGTGGAGAGTTAAAAGAAAAGTTATGCGGAGCAGGTTCCCGGTAAGAGATGCCCGTAACCGGACACATCAGTCGCTTACTATAATGGCGGACACTCTCGGTCTGTGCATCAAGGATCATCAGCAATCCGTCGCCCTGTTGCATGGCCGTCGTCACACTCTGCTTCAGACGCTTCTCCTCTTTTTCCGTAACGACCGTTTTATCAATCACCACTTCAATATCGTGATTCTTGTATCGGTCCAGTTTCATACCGTGAACAATCTCTTTCACTTCGCCATCCACCCGCACATACAAATATCCCTTCTTGCGAATCTGTTCAAAGAGTTCCTTGTAATGTCCTTTACGCGTACGCACCAACGGTGCCAATATATAAATACGCTTCCCCTTATAGTCACGATGAATCAAGTCGAGAATCTGTTCTTCCGTATATTTTACCATCTTCTCACCCGAAATATACGAGTAAGCGGTACCAGCACGTGCAAAAAGCAAACGCAGGTAATCGTAGATTTCGGTCGTGGTACCTACGGTAGAACGAGGATTTTTATTGGTGGTTTTCTGTTCTATGGAGATAACGGGACTCAAACCTGTTATTTTATCTACATCCGGACGCTCCATTCCTCCCAGGAAATTCCGGGCATAAGCCGAAAACGTTTCAATATAACGTCTTTGTCCCTCGGCGAAAATCGTATCGAAAGCCAACGAGGATTTTCCACTTCCACTCAGCCCCGTGATGACCGTCAGACTATCTCGTGGAATCTCCACATCTATATTCTTCAGATTATGTACGCGTGCGCCTTCTATACTTATTGTTTCTTTTCCGTCTTCCATATCCTTAAAATCAATCATATCTTTGCAAAGATAATGCTTTTTTTTGTACTTTTGTCACTCAATAAATACAAACGAAAATGAAGTTTATCCGCATTATCTGTCTTTCGCTGGCGCTCTCTGCCGGCTGTTTGAAAGCAACGGTATCGGCACAGACCGGAACCGGATATTTTTTACATACCGTAACCAAGGGACAAAGCCTGTATTCCATTGCCAGTATGTACAATGTTTCCATCGACGATATCGTACGTCTGAACCCGGGAAGCCGGGAACAAATACGTGCCGGAGAAGCATTAAAAATACCACAGACTCAATATAGTAACGAAAACGGACAGCAGTTTCATACCATTCAGGCAGGCGAAACACTCTATCAGCTGACAATAAAATATAAAGTCAGCGCTCAGGCTATCTGCAAGGCAAACCCGGGATTAAGTGCCGCAAACTTCCGCATCGGTCAGGTTATCGTTATTCCTGCTCAAGATAATGCAGCAGCCCAACCGGTACGGACTGTGCAGTCGGAACCGTCGACCAAGAAAAATGAATGGAGAGATATGCACAAGGTTGAGAGAAAAGAAACCATTTTCAGCATCAGCCAGCAATACGGCATTACCCAAGAAGAGCTGATTGCGGCCAATCCCGAACTGAGAAGCGGAAAGTTGAAGAAAGGAAGTTTCCTTTTCATCCCCTATCCTCAATCACAACAATCGTCGACAAGTACTGCATCTACGCAGACAGCTGATCCCAGCAACGAAGAACTGTTCAAAGAAAGCTCGGTCAGCAAAAAACAGATAAAGACCATCAAGGTAGGAGTCATGCTGCCATTTTCTTCCGGCAATCAGGATGAACAGTCGCGCATGGTAGAATTTTATGAAGGCTTTCTGATGGCCGTAGACAGCTTGAAGCGCCAGGGAGTTTCGACCGATATCTATACATACGATACAAAAGGGACAACCATTGGAACAAACGCCATCCTTTCACAAAGCGAACTGAAAGACATGGATATCATATTCGGACCGGCACGACAGTCTTCAATAGCTCCTGTTGCTTCATTCGCCGATAAAAACGATATTCGTCTGGTCGTTCCTTTTTCACCTAAAGTAGACCAGGTATTCAAGAACCCGAATATCTATCAGATCAACACGCCACAGTCTTATCTGTACTCTAAAGTATACGAACACTTTATCCGCAAATTCGGAAAGACCAATGTCATCTTCCTTGATGATGGCACTGGAGATAAGGAAAAAGCTGAATTCATCAAAGGAATGAAGAATGAATTGAAAGATAACAAGATCAAGTTCAGCCATATACAACTGGGCAGCGAAATTGATCCGGGAAAAGTCATTGCAGCTATGGACACTCTACAGGAAAACATCTTTATTCCTACATCAGGAAGCCATACCGCACTGACACGCTTGTTACCTCACCTCACATTGGTCCGTCGCGAACACCCGGCTTTTAACATGCATTTGTTCGGCTATCCGGAATGGCAGACGTATACTCAGGATTTTCTGGCTAACTTCTATGAACTGGATACCTATTTCTATTCATCGTTCTATACCAACAACCTGTTTCCTGCTGCCATCAACTTTACGCATGCATACCGTCGCTGGTATAGTAAAGACATGTCGAACACCTATCCTAAGTACGGTATGCTAGGATTCGATATAGGATATTTCTTCCTGAAGGGACTGGCACAGCAAGGCAACAAGCTGGAAGAGAACTTAGACCGCGTGCAAGTTACTCCGATACAAACGGGATTCTGCTTTGAACGTGTCAACAACTGGGGAGGATTCATCAACCGGAAAGTATTCTTCGTACACTTTACAAAAGATTACGAACTGATAAAACTTGATTTTGAATAATTACATGAAAAAGCAATCCATTATTGCATTATTAAGCTTTTTGTGCCTGTCGGCAGGAATACCTGTACATGCCCAACTGCAAGACCCGCGCCATAATTTAGCCATCGGTATCAATGGAGGTGTAAATCTCAGTTCTGTCAGTTTCGAGCCGAGCATCAAAGAGAAAACATTCCTTACTCCTTCTTTCGGAGTCACCATACGATATATATCGGAAAGATACCTTAAGATGTTCTGCGGAATCCAAGCAGAAATCAACTACTCGCAAAGAGGATGGAAAGAGAATATCGACGATGGAACAGGAGATACCTATCAGCGCAACATGAATTACCTGGAAGTTCCCTTGATGGCACATCTTGCTTTTGGTAAGGACCAGGGATATGGTGCACGATTCGTACTTAACCTGGGACCACAATTCGGCTATCTGCTGAGTGAAAATGAAAAGAAAAGTGAAGCATTTCATCCTAATGAGCGCCCTAACGGTGTAATCTGGCAATACGGAAAAACGGCAGAAGTAAAATTCGACTATGGAATTGTAGGAGGACTGGGTATAGAAGCCCGTACAGGCATCGGCAATTTCCTGCTCGAAGCACGATATTATTTCGGCCTAAGCGACTTCTATCATAGTACCAAAAAAGACCCGTTCTCACGGTCGGCCCATTCATATATTGCCGGACGACTGACATACTTATTTGACTTGAAGAAATAACGCTATTCTATTTATTCTTAACTATAAACAGAAAACGGATAAACTCTCCGACTCTTATTATGATTATGAAACTCATTTCATGGAACGTAAACGGGCTGCGAGCCTGCTGCGATAAAGGTTTTCGCGAAACATTCAAAGCTCTGGATGCAGATTTTTTCTGCTTGCAGGAAACGAAAATGCAGGAAGGACAACTTGATTTGTCATTCGAAGGCTATAACTCTTACTGGAACTACGCCGAAAAAAAGGGCTATTCTGGTACTGCTATCTTTACTCGACATCAGCCGATTGCCGTCACTTACGGCTTGGGAATTGATGAGCATGACCATGAGGGACGTGTCATTACGCTGGAAATGGAAAACTTTTATCTGGTGACGGTGTACACTCCGAACTCACAAGACGGTTTGAAACGCCTGGATTACCGTATGACATGGGAGGACGACTTCCGGAAATATCTGCAACAGCTCGACCAGAAGAAACCGGTTCTGGTATGCGGCGACTTAAACGTAGCCCATAAGGAAATCGACTTGAAGAACCCGAAGACGAACCGAATGAACGCAGGTTTCACCGATCAGGAGCGCGAAAAATTCCAGACACTGCTCGATGCAGGCTTTATCGATACCTTCCGCCACTTCTATCCTACACAGGAAAATATCTACTCGTGGTGGTCGTACCGCTTTAAAGCACGCGAAAAGAATGCAGGGTGGCGTATTGACTACTTCCTCGCTTCTGCACGCATAGCCGACAAACTTCAGGACGCAAAGATACATACCGAAATATTCGGCTCCGACCATTGTCCGGTTGAAGTCACAATCAACTGGTAAACTTGAGAAAAAATGAAAAACGACGGCTTCACTTTACGCAAGCGTATCCGAAGTTTCAAGTATGCCTTTCACGGCATTTTCCTGCTTATCAGTCGGGAACACAATGCATGGATACACTGTTTTGCTGCCGTATGTACGATTACGGCAGGTATCCTGCTCCATCTCTCTCCGACAGAATGGATTATCATTACTCTTTGCATTGGTCTGGTACTCGCTGCTGAAGCCGTCAATTCGGCAATTGAAGCTCTTGCCGACCGTGTATCAGCAGAATATGATGAAGCGATCAAGCGCACCAAAGACCTGGCAGCAGGAGCCGTCTTGTTGCTAGCCATCGCATCGGCCATCGTCGGACTGATTATTTTCCTACCTAAACTCATTGCTCTTACATGAAAAGATACTTATTCACACTGATAGCCCTCATCCTGTCATTCTCACTTTTCGCTCAAGAAACAAAAGTCACCGGCTCCCGAAAAGCTGTACGCACAACGGGAGACGTAGGAGCCGTCCTGCTTCCCGTAGCCGGACTGACCGCAGTCTTACTGCAAAAGGACTGGCAAGGATTGAAACAAGGCGTATTTTCTGGCGTAACGACCATAGGAGTTACATACGCCCTAAAGTATCTTGTCAAAAAAGAACGCCCCGACCATAGCGACAATCATTCTTTTCCGTCGATGCACACCTCTACGTCTTTTGCTGCCGCAGCCTTTATCCAGCGACGTTATGGCTGGAAGTGGGGGTTACCTTCTTACATTCTTTCTACGTACGTAGGCTGGACCCGCGTTTATGGGAAGAAGCATGACTGGTGGGATGTTGCTGCCGGAGCCGCTATCGGAGCCGGAAGTTCTTATATCTTCACCCGACCATTTGCACAAAAGCACAGCCTGACCCTCAGTCCCGTTGCTGGTGATGGACATTATGGTATTTATGCCTCCATGACATTTTAGAGTTCTTCAAAATGAAACAAGCCTGATTCCGACTACACATACGCCCAGCGAATCTATCAATCCGACCCCTGTTATTACTATTTCCGTTCCCTCAATTTCTTACGCAATTCGGTAGGAGAATCTCCCAAATTAGTACGTACATATTTAGCAAAGAACGAAAGATTAGGGAAATTCATCATCTCTGAAATTTCCTTAATCGACTTGTCGGAATATTTTAACTGAAAACGAATGTCCATCAGTACATATTCCTTTATCCAGTCGCCGGCAGTTCGTCCACTGACCAGTTTACACATTGTAGAAAGATGCTTGGAAGTAACAAAAAGCCGGTCGCTGTACCAGGAAACAGCACGCGACTTAACCTTACCTCCTATCAGTAAATCGATAAAATTCCGAAACAAGACATCCCGCTGCCGCTGTTGTTCATCATCAACAGCGTAACATTCATCCAACTCATCCAGCAGTTCACACTGTAAACTCCGGATAATAGACAATACAGCCTCTCTGCCACGTGAGCGACGACTCTCCGCACGAGTCTTGAGACAAAGCAGATCGCCGTACAACGCAAGAACTTTAAAGGTTTCCGGACTGACTTGTATTACAGATTTATCTCTATGCCGGAAAGCCTGTTTCCAGAGGCCATCTCCCGGCACACATTCCCGGATTATCTGAGGGGAAAGACAGAGTACATACCCTTGAAAGCCGGGGAAAAATACATTCTCATCAATCAAGTCATTGGGTTTGCACAGCAGAACATTCCCCTCTGAAACAACAATGGTCGACATATTGACATTTACCTGAAACTTTCCCTCCGTACATACAAACAAAATAAATATATCAACTCGGGCAGGCCCGCTGATCAACTTCAGTTCGTCCTCACCGCTTAACACAACTATTCCTTCATCTTTATAGCGAGCAGACGAAACCTTCTCGAAAGTAGAGATATCCAAGCATTTGATTTCAGCATATTGACTCATACAATACCTATTTTTATTTTGCCGATAAAAATAAATCGTTTTCACGGGAAGAGGAAGTTCCATAAGTCATAAACAATGTTCCATCACTCGCAAGAAAGAATCTTTAAACAAGCCTCGGCAAATTCGCCGGAAAACATCAAGACGTTTTCTGAAAATTTGTACAAACTTTCTGTTTTTTTGTACAAAAAATCGACTGCTGCCGCCCTCGTCCCACTACAGCCAAGCCGAAATTCAAACTATTTCGATAGTACTCTTTCCTCCAGAACCGACCTTGACAACCCGAATCTGCGTACGGATGCGTTCTCGCATTTCTGCCGTGTGGCTGATGACTCCGACTTTCTTTCCTTGCATCGACTGCAAGCTCGAAAGGGCATCTATCACCATGTTCAGGCTGTTGGTGTCGAGTGTACCGAAACCTTCGTCCACGAACAAGTTGCACATCGGAATGTTGCGCGACGACAGCGACGAGAGTCCCAGTGCCAGTGCCAGACTGATCAGGAAAGTTTCTCCACCCGAAAGCGAACTGATGTTACGAACCTCATCCGCCCGGTCGTGATCGATGACACGGATACCCAACGAATCCTTCACCTGCTCCAGACTATACCGGTGATTCAACAGACGAAGCTGTTCGTTGGCCTGCCGGATCAGGAAGCGCAGCGTAAAGCATTGCGCCGTTTCGCGGAACTTATCGCCGTTGGCATTTCCCAAAATATCATTCAACTCCTTCCAGTCCTGATACGCTTTCCGCCTGCGTTCAAGCTCCTCGCCAACCGACTGCATCTGTTCCATGCTCCGGCGATGTGCCATCAGCATACCGCCCACCTGCAAACGCTCTTTGTCGAGTTCCTCCGAAGAAGCCTGTACCTGTTGCATTTTTTCCTGCAACATTTCCGCAGGATGACATTCCTCACCCAACAATTCCAGCGGGATAACCTGTAAGGCACGATGAGTTTCCAATACCTTCCGGCGTGCTTCCATTTGTCCCTGACACCATTTCACATTCTCATCCGCCTGCCGGATCTGTTCACGCTTGCCACTCCAGTCGACCGAAGGTGAGAAACACATATCCAACCGTTCTTTTGAAAGGACATCCGTATGTTCCGCCGTTTCATTGTAACGTGTAATGAAATCGTCCACACCCGCTTGCGCAATCGTGCCATCTGCCTGCTTCTTCCGATATTGCTCCTCCGCTGCTTTCACGAAACCCGACAACCGACTATACGATTCGACAACTTCATTATGAGCCTTATCAGCAAGCTGCACTTGTTTCTCCGCCTCTTCCAACTGCAACTTCAACTTACGTTCCGTTTCATCCGGATCAGCACCGCCCAAGACCTGCATATACGATTTCTGCTTTGCTTCATAAATCTGTACGGCACCAGCAATTTCTTCCTTGTTTCCCTTTACGGCTGCCTGACACTCAGCTAACTGTTTCTCCAACGCCCCGGCAGCTACCTTCCGTTCGTTCAACAAGCCCACCGATTCCTGCTGCACACGAGTTGCCTCCCGATACTTATCGTACATATCCGACAAGCGGTTAAGCAACCCTTCAAAGTCTTGTTCAAAAGCCTGCTCCCAGTCGGGTAACGAAACATCCTGCCGCAACGCCTCACGCAGTTCTCCGTTTGTACGTTCAAGCTGCTGCAATTCCGCACGTTTCTGCTCACTCTGCCCCTGCCGTTGCTTCAATTCCGCCGCCCGACGATGCAGTTCTTCCCGCTGACGTGAACACAGAATCTGCTTCTCATCGTACGTACGACGCATGGCAGTCAGCTCATTTTGTGCCTGCTGATAAGCATTCTGTTCGGCACGAGCCTGCTTCCCCTGTGCCACAATCCGATCCGTTTCCGTCGTCAACAGAGTCGACAAGACAGAAGCATCTGCCTGTACTACATCAACAGGCAGGACGGGATAAGCTACAACCAGTGCCGTCCATTCGCCGACAGCCTCAGTCAGCTCCGCATTCAGTCGTCCGGTTCCCTCACGCAAAGCCGACAACTTACCGTTCAGTTCCGAACAAAGCAGGCGCAATCCGCCGGGAGAAGCATCCAGCCGTCCCTCAATTTCCGTCAACCGCTTGCGGCGACGAGTAATTTCTTCCTTCACAGGCTGCAACACTTCCGCTATTCCTTCGGCATACGGATGCTCCCGCGCACCACATACCGGACAAGGCTCTCCCGGTTTCAGCACGGCACGCATATGCTCGGCACTCTGGCTGCTTGCCAGTTGCCACGCCTCCTCCAGTCCCGGCAACAGACGATTGATCTCTTCACGCTCCGTTGTCAGTTTCTTCACCTCACGCATCGCGGCATCCAGTTCCTTGGTAATTTGTTCAGATGCAAGCCGATTTGCCGACAAACTCTTTCGTCGCTCCGTTACCGCCGCCTGCAACTTCCTCAATCGTTCCAAATCGGTATAACATTTCGTCACGTCCGCCATCCGCTGTTGCAACGCCTCTACATCCACACCAGCCAGTGCCTGTATTTTCTGCCGGATACTCTCCCGACACAGAACCAGTTCCTCGTCCGATTTCTGCAAACGCTTCTCTTCTTCCCGGCATGCCTGCTGCTGATTTTCCAGCTCGACACAATTTTTCTTCCAGTCGGCAGATTCCTTTTGCCAGCGTTTCACCGCTTTATCCAGCGATTCCAGCCTATCGGAAACCGCATTCTTATTTTCCAACATATCGCGATGCGGCATCAGTTCTGCCAATATCCGTTCCGCTTCCGCCTGCCGTTTCTGTAGCTCCCCTATCTGAGCTGCATTTTCGGCCTGCTCCTTTTTCAGCAATTCTTCCTTTTTCGCCAGCGAACTTTCCTCCTCTTTTAGACGAGTCACGGTAGCCTGTTGTGCATCCAACTCCACTTTCTGCTTACGGGCTGCTGTTACCAGCGGAAGCATCTGCTCTTGTTTCTCACGAGCTACATTGTAATTTTCTTTTACATCTAGCGAAAGTTTCCGCTTTTCGGCTTCTTCCTTTTCCAATGCACTGCACTGCAATTGCTTCCGACCGACTTCCTCTGTCAGCTCTTTCAGCTCACGTTGCAGATTCATGCAGGTCTGATATACATCCCGTATGGGAGCTACCTCATCGAGCAGCCGCAATTCGTCCCGTATCGGTTGCAAGCTCTGTGCCTTTTCCGAAGCCTGTTTCCATTTTGCTTCCTCATCGGCAAACGCCGCCTCCAGCGTACACAAATCGGCATACCATTTCTGCTGATCCTTCAGCTTCTGAAGTTCAGTCTGCAAACTGCGGAAACGAGCATCCAATTCTTCCTTGTGTGCTTCCACTTCCGCCAGCTTCTCATCCGAAAGCTGATGTACAGCAAAAGCCTTTACCTGATTGAACACCTCATTATAGGCAGCTTCCGCCTCCTTATAAAACTCATAAATCTTACGCGCAACAGCCGTATACAGCTCCGTTCCGGTCAGCTTTTCCAGCAAGACAGCCTTATCCTTGTCGTCCGCCTTGACAAAATTGGCAAACGAGTTCTGCGCCAGCATCACCGTACGAGTAAACTGTGCGTAATCCAAGCCGATAATGCGGTCGAGCCCCTCATTGTTGATATTCTTATGCCCCCGCTTCGGACGTCCCCCTCCGGTTATGTCCACTTCCTTCTCACTGGTTCTTCCTGCCTCGTCCACCGTAATCCGGTACAGTCTGCGCTCCGGACGCGTATAATTGATACGGGCTATGGAACACGACCAGCGGGCACGATAGCGAAAACCGTCGCGAGCCAGAAACATTACCTCGGCAAAACACTCCTTCGTACCCTTGCGAAGAATGTTACGCGGGTCGTCAGGATCGAGCACCTGATCGTTGTTCGGGCGCTCGGTATGGTAATAATCGAAATTATCCGCTCCATAAAAACGAGGAGCAAGCCCGTACAATGCCAGACAGACAGCATCCAGAATGGTCGACTTTCCGCTACCCGTTTCACCTACGATGGAAAACAAATCGGCACTCCGCAAAGGTTCACTCTCAAAATCGATAACCTGTTCCCCCTCGAGCGAAGCCAAGTTATACATGATTACTTTCAACAACTTCATTCATTGCCTCCTTCCCTGCGAGCCGCTTCCACAGCCCGTCTGGCAAGTTCCACCAACTCGTTGCGCATCTCGCAGCGGAACTTGTTCTGATAACTCTTTCTGATTACCTCTATCGGGTCGAGCGTCAGCAAATCGTCGACCGATTCCAATGCCACTTCCCCGTCGTCTGCCGACTGCTGTACCCGGTAAGCGATGACCGTCCGGCACAAGCGTACATTTTTCGACTGAAGGACATCCTCTACCTGCTTGTTGATACCAGCTACAGGAGCATCGAGCAAGACGTTCACCTCCAGATACGGAACAGGTTCTTCTTCGCTCATTTTGTCTTTATCGGGCAAAGCACGCAGCAAGTCGAGCACCTCAGCCAGCGGAAGCGGTTTCGGCGGAACAGAAACCAGTGGATGCTGTAAAGGATAGTCGAGGAACTCCGACACCCCGTTCAGGCGACCGTCCTCTATCTCATAATAAACAGCTCCGTGACGATAGCCCTTCTCTGCAAACGACATCGGCAGGGCACTGCCCGGATACAGCCAGTTTTCACGACCGTTCACCTTCTGGTTACGATGCAAATGTCCCAGTAAAGCCAATGTAACGCTCTCGCCCATTTCATCCAGACTCACCATTTCCGAGCCCCCTATCACGATACGCTCCGAAGAGTTTTCGGCAATTTCACTCCCCGTTGCATATAAATGAGCCATCAGAATCAGCGCCTCCTTGTTCCGGTCACGCCGGAGATTCGCCGCCTCAATCGCTCGACGCAGGAACTCTCCTACGCCCTCCCCGTAACTCATTCCGCGGGTAAAGTCCCCATCACGCAGGTAAGGCACCGCAAGCACCCAGGCACGTTCTTCCGGATGCGCCGCCGAACAGACAGTCAACAACAAATCGTCCGGCAAGAAGTCACCTTCCTCCTGCCTGCGTATCAGCCCGCGCACATAGACCCGATGCCTTTCCAGCATCAGACGAGGCGCCTCAAGCCGTGCAGCCGAGTCGTGGTTTCCGGCAATGATAATCGTCTGCAACTGTGGAAAACGCTGAGTCAGCGTATCGAGAAAGTTATAATACAACTCCTGAGAGGCAGCCGAAGGATTACTCGAATCGAATATATCGCCCGACACCAGCAAGGCATCAGGCGCTTTCTGTTCGACGACACCGAGCAGCCACCGAAGAAAATCGGCATGTTCCTCCTGACGGTCGAAGCCGTGGAAGGTATTCCCCAGATGCCAGTCGCTTGTAGCCAATATCTTTATCATGGTAAGTTATCTGTTAATTCAGGATGATTCACTCCATAACCGAAAAGTGCGAAGTCGCCCAGACACGGATCGCCGGGAAACACTTCTGCCAGTGCCTGCGTAATACACCGCGCAGCCGACAACGAAAAAGAAGGTTTATTGATCAATCCCAGCAGGAAAGCCACCCGGCACACATGCGTATCGAGCGGAATAATCAGGTCGGCAGGGCTCATCCGCCGCCAGATACCGAAGTCGACAGCCGAATCACGGCGAATCATCCAGCGCAGGAACATGTTGAGTTTCTTCTGCGGACTTCGGTCGGACACCCCTAAAAAAGCGCAAAGTTTCTGCATCGGGTTTCCCGAAAAAGCCAGCAAGGCATCCTCCAGCGTACAATTCTCCGCATACACCGCATACAACTTCTCGAAATAAGTACGGAATGCCGCATACGAAACCATCCGGTAAAAGCTCCGTTGGTTCTCCCGACTGAAATCATTCTCCCAGCGTCTGGAAAGCACATACTGCAAGGGAACATGCCCCATCAGCACATCCAGTTCGTCCACCTTGCGGAGAATCATCCGGCGATTGCCGAAACTCAGAACAGCAGTCAGCAGTCCCATTATTTCAATATCTTCCTGCCGGACATAACGGTGCGGGAATTGTACGGGATCATTCGCGATGAAATCTGCCCGATGATAAGCTTCCGCCCACTCACACAACTGCCAACAAAGTTCCTCTGTCATAATCAAAACACCTATAAAACAACGATGAGATTCACCACAGAAACCTGATTATCCTGTAATGAATCTCATCATCCTATTCAAAATATCTACAGCCAGTATGCCGTCTATCAGTTGAAGTAATACAGGAAAGTAGCGATACCTTCGAGTGCTTTCTTCTTCTGTCCTTCAATTTCGATGGCAAACTTAATCTCAGCCTTAGCTGTTCCGCGCAAGTTAACCAACGAATGCAGGTCGGCAACCATACGGATTTTCTGTCCCGACAATACAGCCTGACCGAATCTCATCTTATCCATTCCGTAGTTTACCATCATCTTCAGGTTGTTTACTTCGATAATCTGATTCCAGAAATACGGAAGCAGTGACAACGTCAGGTAGCCGTGTACGATTGTGCTCTTGAAGGGGCTTTCCACTTTCGCACGTTCTACATCGACATGAATCCACTGATGATCCAGTGTAGCGTCGGCAAACTGGTTGATACGCTCCTGAGTTACTTCCAGCCAGTCGGAAATTCCAATCTGCTGACCAATCATTTTTTCAAATTCTTCGTAAGAATTGATAATTACTTTGCTCATATAGTCTGATTTTAGTGTCAAATTAATGAGCAAAGGTAAGCAAAATATCGGATATAGACCTACGCCGGCAACAGATTTTATCCTATCAGACCGAATTTCTTCAAATCTTCGTCGACAGTGGTAATGCCTCCTATTCCGAAGGTGTCGACCAGTACTTTGGCTACATTCGGCGAGAGGAAGGCAGGCAATGTAGGGCCTAAATGAATGTTCTTTACGCCCAAGCTCAGCAGGGCAAGCAGCACAATCACCGCCTTCTGTTCGTACCACGCGATATTATAAGTAATCGGCAGTTCGTTGATGTCGTTCAACTGGAAGACTTCTTTCAGTTTCAGAGCGATAACGGCAAGCGAATAACTGTCGTTGCACTGACCGGCATCGAGTACACGCGGAATACCGTTTATATCTCCCAAAGGCAACTTGTTGTATTTGTATTTGGCACATCCGGCAGTCAGGATAACCGTATCCTGCGGCAATGCCTTGGCAAAATCAGTATAATAATCGCGGCTCTTCATGCGACCGTCGCATCCAGCCATTACCACGAAACGTCGGATGGCTCCACTCTTCACGGCCTCCACTACCTTATCGGCAAGCTGAAGCACCTGATTGTGCGCAAATCCACCGATAATCTCTCCGGTTTCCAGTTCCACAGGCGGCTGGCACTGCTTGGCAAGCGCAATCACTTCCGAATAATCCTTATGTCCGTCGGCACCCGTTTCAATGTGCTTGCAACCCGGATAGCCGGTCGAGTTTCCGGTAAACATACGCTCCTTATACGTTGCATTCGAAAGCGGCGGCACAATACAGTTGGTTGTAAACACAATCGGACCGTTGAACGCCGTAAACTCCTCACGCTGTTTCCACCACGCGTTTCCATAGTTGCCTACAAAATGCTTGTACTTCTTGAAAGCAGGATAATAATGTGCCGGAAGCATTTCGCTGTGCGTATATACATCCACTCCCGTTCCTTCGGTCTGCTTCAGCAAGTCCTCGATGTCGTGCAAGTCGTGTCCGCTGATCAGAATACCCGGATTCTTTCCTACCCCGATATTCACCTTTGTAATCTCCGGATTGCCGTAACGGGTCGTATTTGCCTCGTCGAGCAGTGCCATCACCTTGACACCCATCTCTCCTGCCTGCATCACCTGCGCCACCCATTCATCGGCAGTCAGTCCGCCGACAGCAATCTTTGCCAGTGCCGCCTGCATGAACGCATGAATTTCCTCGCTGTTGTACCCCAGACGCATGGCATGTTCGTGATAAGCCGCCATACCTTTCAGACCGTAAACAAGCAGTTCTTTCAGTGAACGCAAGTCCTCATTTACCTCACGCAACACACCGACCGAAGCCGCTTTCTCCTCGAACGAGTCCTTTTCCCCCTTCCACTCCAGTTCGTCTACTTCGGGAAGTGTAATGCCCCGTGCAGCAGCCTCAGCCTTCAGGTCATCACGCAGAGCGATTCCTTTCTCTACCCGACGCAAAATACTTTCATCGTCGAAATTGGCATTCGTAATGGTAGAAAACAAAGCGTCCGTCACAAACGAATCGACTTCTGCCGACACCTTTACCGACTGCTCACGCAAAGCACTGGCAGCCACCGATACGCCTCTTACCGTAAAGAGCAGCAAGTCCATATAACGTGCTGTACTACTATTCTTTCCACACACACCTTTCAGTACACAGCCGGTACCCTTGGCTGCCTCCTGACACTGATAGCAAAACATATTTCCTTCCATATTCAGATGGTCATTAGTGATTTTTTTATTAAGTTTGTGCAAAGATGCCGCTTTCGGCCGGCAATAACTGTAACCTATGTTACAGCCATTCTGAATAATCGTTAAATGAAGACTAAATGAACGCTATACAACTTTTGCAGCTTCCCTTATTTCAGGGAATATCCGAAGCGGCAGCCCGACAGTTGCTTGCCGAAGCTCCCAACAGTGTCCGTCGCTACAAAGAAGGCGACTTCATTGCCCGTCAGGGAGACCCCTGCCGTTCGCTCTATATATTATGTACAGGAAACGTACGGGCACAAATGGAAAATGCGGAAGGAAAACAAGTCACCATCGACCGGATAAGTGCCCCTGAAGTGCTCGCTCCAGCCTTTATATTCGCATCGGAGAACCGTTTTCCGGTAAACATCGAAGTACTGGAAAGTTGTGAAGTGCTGGTGCTCGACAAGAACTATTTTCTGGAATTCATGCACAGCCAGCCTGTCATCATGAAGAATTTTATCGGAATGATTTCCGATCGGAGTCTTTTCTTAAGCAAAAAATTGAATGAATTCGCCCTGCAAAGCCTGAAATCGCGTCTGCTGAATTACCTGAAAATCAATAAACGCATAGACAACCAGCAGGAAGTGGCCTTCATTTTGGGAGTAGCACGTCCTTCGCTGGCACGAGCTTTATCGGAACTGGTAGCCGAAAAGAAGGTCAGCATGAACGGAAAAGAAGCCATCATTACAGAATGACCAGTCGTGCCGCATAACAAAAACTCCGGCACGCTGCTTTCCAAACCCATGCAACTGAAAATTACTTTTTGTCAAAATGACATGCTGATTTCTCCATTATCGCAAAATCCGGGGAAGGATCAAGTCGGCTGCTAAAAATCAAATTCTCACCGCTTCTCCGGAATCCAGATAGACAGTCATTTCTTCTACCAAGAAACATTATCCATAAAACAAAGCACAATCTCATCACAGAGAGAAGCTTTCTTGCCTGTTTTAATAGCATAACGGCACAAGCAATCTGTTTCATTTAAAAGATATTTCAGAAGCAAAAACAGAAAATTTTAGTTTGATTCCTGCTTCAACATAAAACATGCTGAGATTTTAGATAAAACAACGAGACGTTTTATAAAAACCTCGGCATCTTTTTGATGAAACAACAGGTCATTTTCACTTCCACAAGCTTTAACATAAAGATTGTTTTTAACCTTTACGGAGATTAAACCTGCAAAAATCTAAAACAGATACAAGTTTATCATTAACATTTCTATCTATTTACAGGAGGAATTACGGACTTCCATGCCTGACAGATTTTTCGGAATGCCGTAAAATCGTATATTTGCACAGCCTAAAGAAATGCAATGAAGAAAACAGCTTACTTCCTGCTGTTGCTTCTGCTGATAGGAGCATGCGGTTGCCGCAACCGGAAAACATCCTACCCTCCCCTGATCAGACAGGCGGAGTACTGGGCAGAAGCTTGTCCGGACAGTGCCATTGCCTGTCTGGACTCGATCGACGCATCCTTGCAGGAACTGACGGAAGAAGAACGGATGTACTGCCACATGCTACGAATCAAAGCCGAAGACAAACTCTATATTCCGCACACCTCCGATTCACTGATAAACCGCATAGTCCGCTTCTACGAGCAGCAAGGAGATGACCGGAGGCTGGCGGAAGCACTTTACTACAAGGCAGGAGTGTACCGCGACTGCAACGAACCATCAAGGGCAATACGTACATACCTGAGTGCAGCCGAGGTGGGCTGCAACTACGATACGCTGAACGGTCGCATCTACGGACAACTGGCGGTCCTGTATGCTTATCAAAAAGCATACCACGAAAGCATGAAAGCTTTACGGCAGGCATTGGTATATAATATCAGATGCAAAAACGATAAAGGAGTTGCCTACGGATGGAGAGATATGGCACGAATATTCGACCGGCAGTACAGTCCGGACAGCGCAGAAGTGTATTACAGCAAGGCATATAACCTGATGAAAGAAAAAGGATTCACCAGACCGGCATACGGTGTACTGAGCGAATGGGCCGACTTCAAATATGGAAACGGCAGAACAGAGCAGGCAAAAGACATGGCATACGAAGTGCTGGAACACCGTTTCAGTTCATTGTCAGCACTTACACTTGCCAAATCTTACCAGGCTGAAAACCGTCCGGATTCTGCCGAAGCATATTGTCGCAAAGCATTACAGGGAACCGACATTTATCATCACCGCACAGCCTATGGCATATTGAAGGAAATAGCACTCTCACAAGGCAAACAGGAAGATGCACACCGTTACGCCCGCTGCTATCGGGAGGTGTCCGACTCCATCAGCAGAATGACACGTACAGAAGCGACAGTACGCATCAATCACGAGGCAGAAAAACTTGATCTGCTCTCGCACATGAAAAGGCTACGGTATATACTGGCGCTGGCACTAATTATACTGGTGGCAGGAATGATTTATATGGGCAGGAATATCCGTGCCCGCCGCAAAGAGACACAAAAGGATGAGGCGCATATAATAACCGAAAATCAGCATGAGGAGGAAAACCTAACACCCTCGACTGCCAGACAATCTTTTGCTGCATTCCTCTCCGTAACACGCAGTTCAGAACTGACTGATGAATACTGGCAACAGCTGACAGAGACCATAAACAAGGCTTATCCAGACTTTATATCCAGACTGTATCAGTACTACCCGAAACTCTCCTCGCACGAACTCCGTGTCTGCTGCCTGACAAAGATAGGCATGTCACGCACGCAGATGGCAGAACTACTGAGCCACTCGGTTTCATCCATCAGCAATACCCTGAGCCGGTTGTACACAAAGATAACCGGAGAAAAAGGCAGCGTGCAAAAAATGACCGAGTTCTTATATAAATTGGTATAGTTTATCTATTTCAACACTCAAGCATAGCCATTTTATCCAGCTGAATATTAGCCATTTGTAAAATGTGAACAAATTGTGAACTTTGTTTTTTCGGCAAAAAGCACTTTTCCCATACATTTGATTCTACAAATTTATTCTTTCCCAAACGAAAGAACATATCCTGATACCGCAAGTTAACCAAACGATTATTCAACATAACACATTTCTTATGAATAAAACCGGATTATTAATAATGTCATTGGCATTATTGGGCAACTCTATGCAAGCGCAGAATAAATTATATGGGACAGTAGAAAACAACGGAAAGCCATTGCCTTATGTAACAGTCCGACTGCTAGAAACTGATTCAACTTTTGTTTCAGGAGTTACCACAGATACATTGGGGAAATATGTTTTTAGCAATATAGAGAAAGGCAACTATTTAATAGCTCTCAGCTCAATCGGCTATAAGCCAAGGTTCATTCAGATAAAAATGTCTGATAAAAATCTAGAAGTTCCTCTAGTTACACTGGAAACAGAAAACGTAGTGCTCGGAGAAGTGGTGATAAAAGGCAGTTCATTTATACGTAAAGACGATCATGTATTAGTGATTCCGGACAAACAGCAGGTGAAACATGCCTCAACGGGATATGACTTACTATATAACCTGATGATTCCAAACATTGAGGTGAACAAACGTACAGGAACAGTATCCACTTTCGGCGGTGAAGTCAGTCTGTATATCAATGGGGAGAAAGCCGATTACCGAGATGTGCAAAGCCTCCGCCCTCGTGATATAGAGAATGTGGAATATTATGATGTCCCCACAGGTAAGTATGCCAATGATGTAGCTGCCATCAATTATATTGTAAAGAAACGTCAGTCGGGAGGTTATATATTTGCCGATGGTAAACAAACAATCGGATATATGGCTGGTGACTATAATATAGGAGGAAAAGTGGCTCATGGCAATACCAGTTATTCTTTCTGGGGTGGGCATACAATGCAGAAATATAAAGGAAGTATAGTGGATAAAAACGAAACTATTCTTTTTCCTGACTATACTGTTTATCGGAATAGGGAAACCACAGCTGGAAATTATCGGAACAATCAACAGTATATGCAGTTTAAGGTAAGTAATGTTAATAAGAAACGTAATTTTTCCGCTCAAATAGCATTGGTACGTAATGAAACTCCTTCCGATGAAAATTATGACTTGTTAGATTATTCGGGACATTATACTTACAGCACTCGTTCCACTGACAGCAAGCAAGAGCAGAATTTAAGTCCATCGCTCCGTCTGTTCGGTAACTTCAATATAGGAAAGAACCAAACATTGGAGTTTACTGCCAAAGGAAGCTATACTCAGAATGACTATACAAGACAATATACGGAAAATGAAAATAATTCGTTGAGTGATGTAAAAGAAGACCTTTATTCTTTTAACCTCTCTGCCAATTATAATATCAAATTACAGCATCAGAATTCTTTTGGTGTTGACATCAGGCATTACCATAACATAACATCTTCTACTTATGCTGGAGATTATCCCTCTTGGCAACATTTATGGACAGGAGAAAGTATGTTTATGCTTAATTATTCCCAACGATTTGGCAAGCATTTCACTATGATATTAAGACCCGGGCTTTCATGGATGAATTATAAATTGCATACGGAAGACGTACGTCGCTATTGTTCATTAAAGACTAGTTCCAGATTCAGTTATCAGTTCAATAAAAAGCAACAATTGACCTTAGCAGCTGATGCAGGAGTTAATCAACCAGATATTAGTTATATGAATAATGTAGACCAAACCGTTGATTTTCTTCAAATAAAACGAGGCAATCCATGCTTAGATGATATGCAGCTTTATAATATCAGTTTACTTTATAATGGAGTGTTTGGTAAACTTAATGTAGTAGGTGGAACGGGATATTCCATATATACCCATAATATATCTCCAATATATTATTTAGAAGGAGATAAATTGATTGGAAGTTACCGCTCAGATGGTAACATTTATGGCTTAGGGATAATACTAAATATTTCTTATCATGTAACAGATAATTTAAGAACAAAACTAGCATTTAAGTATTTAAATGTTCAAACTCGTAAAAACTATAATATTAATTTAGACTCATACAGTGCCATACTTGATATAAATTACTTTCTAAAAGATTTTTCAATTAATTTATTTGGAAAAATTCCAACTGAAAAGATTGAAACTACAACTTTAATAGTTACTAAATCTCCCGCGACTTACGGTGCGTCCGTAAGCTGGAGTCACAAAGGCTGGTATATCGAAGCAGGGACAGAGAACCCTTTCACCAAGCACAGCCGATACCGCGAACATGCAGATTACGGAGTATACCAGTATAATCAGGTACAGACCAGCCGCATCTACCAGCGTACAGGTTACATGAAACTTGCCTATACTTTCGATTTCGGACGGAAGACTTCGCACGACAAGAACGATGTAGACCGAAGCATCAACTCGGCTATCATGAAAGTCAACTAAAATCATAGACTGCTATGGAACGCTATAAACAAATATATATTCAGCCGCTGGCTTCGGCTTCGGTGCAGGAACGTTTCCTGCTAGTGTTCTATAGCAGCCTCTTAGCCTCAAACCTCTCTTCAATAGCGAACCAGTTTCTTCGGATTCCCGTGCCACGAACAGCCCAGACAGAATACTTCGCTCACATCGAATCCGTCGAGCGACTCTTCAGGATTCTTAGGTATTACCTCTCCTCCCTCAACAACGTATACCAGACGGCGGTCGCCTGCTTCATTCTTTACATACATGGCAGCAATCTTGCACTGCGGACAAAGCATTTTTCTCATATTCTATTCTGTTTTTATTTAATCGACAAAAGTATAAGATAAGAACAAAAAAAGAAACATTATGGTTCTTTTAACAAAAGAAAATTCAATAAAACAGCATATATTCATATTGAAACGTTTTATTTTGCAGAAATATTTCAAAATCGCATGAACAATACAACGCTCTATATTAAAAATATGGTGTGCAACCGCTGCATTATGGTTGTACAAGACCTGCTCGGCAAGTTAGGTTTTACTGTCCTACACATCAAATTAGGTAAAGTCCTTATTCAGGAAACCCCGGAGAAAGCTGATCTTGAGCGTATCCGTCAGGCACTGGAAGCAGTGGGATTTGAACTGATAGACGATAAACGCGACAGGTTGATAGAGCAGATCAAGCAAGAAATTATCCAGTTGGTACACAACTGTAACGGAGAACTGAAGGTGAACTTGTCGGATTATCTCTCCGAAAAGCTCCACCACGACTACAGCTCCCTGAGCAAAGTATTTTCGGAAACCAACGGAATCACCATCGAAAAATATTTCATCCTGCAAAAAATAGAACGTGTAAAGGAGCTGCTCGTATACGACGAACTGTCGCTCAACGAAATAGCTGCTCTGTTGAACTACTCCAGTGCAGCCCACCTAAGCAGCCAGTTCAAAAGCATTACCGGAATTACACCCAGCGAATTTAAAAAGCAGAAAACACATCTCCGCAAAGGGCTGGACCAAATCGTATAAATCATATCCATAATTTTGTAACATACATAAAGGTCTGCCACTGTATCTTTGCATCAGAATCAAAAGAAAAGAACAATGGCAAATCAACAAATAGTAAAACAGACATTTCCCGTACTGGGCATGAGTTGTGCCGCCTGCGCTGCGCGTGTAAGCAAAACACTGAACCGTCAGGAAGGAATGCATTCGGCCAACGTGAATCTGGCGGCAGCTATTGCCACCGTAGAATATGATCCGTCGCTCTGCTCGCCCGAAACGATGAAGCAGGCTGTACAAAACGCAGGATTCGACTTGCTGATTGATACGGCCAAAGAAGCCGAGAAAGAGGCTAAAGATGCACACGACGCTCACTACAAGCAACTGAAATTCCGTACAACATGGGCTATTATCCTGTCGCTCCCTGTGGCCATTATCGGCATGTTTTTCATGGATATGCCATACGCCAACTATATCATGTGGATATTATCGACTCCAGTGGTGTTCTGGCTGGGAAGCGGCTTCTATGTCAATGCCTGGAAACTGCTGAAACATCGTTCGGCCAACATGGATACGCTGGTGGCAAACAGCACCGGAATTGCTTACCTGTTTAGCTTGTTCAACTTGTTTTTCCCCGATTTCTGGCTGTCAAGGGGAGTGACTCCGCATGTGTACTTTGAAGCAGCCAGCGTGATTATCGCCTTCATCCTGCTGGGACGCACACTGGAAGAACGTGCCAAAGGCAATACATCGGCTGCCATCAAGAAACTGATGGGACTACAGCCTCATACGGTTATCCTCGACGACGGAACCGGCGAACGGGAAGTGAGCATTGAACAGATTGTTCCCGGCAACATGATTGTCGTGAAACCGGGCGAACGTATCGCCGTGGATGGTACCGTAACCACGGGAAGTTCCTTCGTAGACGAGAGTATGCTGAGCGGTGAACCTATCCCTGTTCAGAAAGCAGCGGGAGCAAAAGTGTATGCCGGAACCATCAACCAGAAAGGAAGTTTCCGCTTTCGGGCGGAAAAAGTGGGAGCCGACACGATGCTTTCTCACATTATTCATCTGGTACAGGAAGCTCAGGGAAGCAAGGCACCCGTACAGCAGCTGGTCGACAAAATTGCAGCCGTATTCGTTCCTGCCATCATGACGATTGCCGTGCTGACTTTCATTGCGTGGATTGTTCTGGCAGAAAACGGCTTTACGCACGGACTGCTGGCAGCCGTTACCGTACTGATTATCGCCTGCCCGTGCGCTTTGGGACTGGCTACTCCTACGGCTATTATGGTGGGTATCGGCAAAGGGGCCGAAAGCGGTATACTGATCAAGGATGCCGAAAGTCTGGAAATGGCAAAAAAAATAGATACGATTGTACTCGACAAGACGGGAACCATAACGGAAGGAAAGCCTGTGGTGACAGACATTGTCTGGAAAACGGAGAGTGCTGATATGCAACGTATCTTCTTGGAACTGGAAAAGCATTCCGAACATCCGCTGGCTACAGCTGTGGTACAGGCTTTGTCACGATTGGATTCCGAAAAGGGACAAGACATGTTGCTGACGGGCTTCGAAAGCATCACGGGACAAGGTGTAAAAGCAAGCTGTAACGGCAAGACGTATTACGCCGGAAACCGCCGGATGCTTGCCGAAAAGGGGATCGCTATCTCTCCTGTCCTTTCGGCAAAGGCTGAAGCTTTCGCACAGGAAGCCAAGACCGTCATCTGGTTTGCCGACGAGCAGCAGGCACTGGCGACTTGTGCCATTGCCGACCGGATAAAGGAAACATCGAAGAAGGCCATCGCTGAGTTACAGCAAAGAGGTATTTCGGTTGTCATGCTGACGGGCGACAACGAGCAGACTGCCCGGCGGATTGCTTCGGAAGCTGGTATCACTGAATTCCGCGCAGAAGTGTTGCCTCAGCAAAAATCGGAGTATATCAAGCAGCTTCAAGCTGAAGGAAAGCATGTGGCTATGGTAGGCGACGGTATCAACGACAGCGCCGCTCTTGCCCAGGCCGACCTGAGTATCGCCATGGGACAAGGAAGCGACATCGCCATGGATGTGGCAAAGATGACTATTATATCGTCCGACCTGACAAAAATAAGTGAGGCTATCCGGCTTTCGGTGCTCACCGTACGTACCATTCGCGAGAACTTATTTTGGGCGTTTATCTATAATTTGATAGGTATTCCCATCGCAGCCGGCATACTTTATCCCTTCACAGGATTCTTGCTGAACCCGATGATTGCCGGTGCAGCCATGGCCTTCAGCTCGGTTTCGGTAGTAACCAACAGCCTGCGACTGCGAATGAAACGAATCAGATAATCCTCTAAATCAATAAATAAAGTCAACGCTGACGGCCTGCCTGCTGTCTTTTATGCATGAAACGTTTTGCAAGATATTTCCGCACCGGTTCATCGTATAACTTCAGACACAGGTAGGCTAAAATTATATTACCCGCCATCAACAGAATGGCAACAATCCATGTTTCCCCGAAAGTAAAATACTGGTTCTTTATCAACCATGCATAGAACAAGTAATAGAAAGGATAGTGAATGATATAAACGGGGAAAGATATATCGCCCAAGAACTTGCATACGGAAGAGGAAATTGTATCGGTGGTAGAACCGGAGGCACCCAACCATACCAGTATCGGGAAAACAATCATAATGCATATCATTTCAAACACGCCGTTGTAACAAATTGGTTCCAAGCCCGGAATAAATGGTACGTAAAACAGGCCTATCAACACCAGCGAACAAATCCAGAATGCGCCACGAATCTTCACGGGTTTAAAATAACGGCATACCAGCATACCCAGACTGAACGGGAAAAGCATGCGCAACAAGCCTCCGATAAAATTGACAGAATCGAGTGTCCATCCTACTCCGAGTGAGCCGTAGCCCGAATAATCGGTTAGTGTAAAGAAGGCTAAGCAAATTCCCATGACAGCCGTCCACACAGCCAATGCTTTGTTGCTGAAGCGATGAATAAACAATGCATACAAGATATTACCTATATACTCGAAGAAAAGCGACCATGCAGGACCATTCAGCGGAAACATTTCGCCATTTCCACGTATTTCGTAACTGCAACCCGGCACGGCAGGGATAAAGAACATGGCACACAATAGGGCAATCATCACAGCCGACGTAGCAACATGTGTTCCGTCCCACTGCACGCTACCCTGTATTAAGAAGGTAATTACTCCCAATACAGCTCCCATCACAACCATAGGATGCAGACGAATCAAACGACGCTTAAAGAAATTGCCGGAAGACATTGATTTTCCCCAGCGGTCGTCATACGCATAAGCGATGACAAATCCGGACAAGATAAAAAAGAAGTCCACGGCCAAATATGCATGATTAGGGTTTTCGATGATGGGGGCATTAGCCGCAAAAGCATACCCTTCAAAAATATGATACCATAAGACCAAGATAGCAGCTACTCCACGTAAGCCGTCAAGCAGGTCGTAATGAGGCTTTGTATCAGAAAAGGCTGCAGATGCTTTCAATTGTTGCATGATTACTATTTTTAATTAGACAAAAATTCGTTTCGGTTAATCACCAAACAAAGTTAACACCTATCAGCCAATAAAAAGTTGTCCTACATCAAAATCGGCTGCTACAGCCCTCTATCGTTCTCACTCGACCGCAACCGGCTCAGCGTGGACAAGGTGATTCCCAAGTAAGAAGCAATGTATCCCAAGTTCGTCCGCTGGCAAACGTAGGGGAACTGTTTCTGAAACTCTTCATATCGTTCTTTGGCGGGAAGTGTCAGCCGTTCCTTATGACTCCGGTGCAACCGCCGGTATTCATTCTGATGAATGATTCTTCCCCAGTTGCAGAACTCCAGATTAGTTTCAAACAAATGCCTCAAATCGGTCAGCTGTATTCTGTAAACTTCTACGTCTTCCAGCGTTTCGACAAACTCTTCGCTCTTCTTATTATAATACAATTCATCCATGCTGAATACAATTCCACCTTCGCAGGAAAAGGAGGTCGTAATCTCTTCCCCGTCCACCAGCCAGAACGAACGTGTCATCCCCTTTTCAATGAAATAGGCATACTTGCAAAACATATTTTCTTTTATCAGCTGATACCTTTTGGGATAGTTACATTTTACGACAAGACTTTCCAGCTTCTCTACCGTTTCATCAGATATCGGGCACAAGGCTCGCATACACTCCACAACATGTTTCATAAGACAATCTCGTTTTTCATACCGACAAAGATAACAAAGAAAATATACAACATCAATCAAAACCTGCGACTTGCTTGTATTCTGACGCGAATCTCGCTCAAATAGAACCCGCTGCAAGCTAAATACGGCACGGAATTTACCATTCAACCCCCTCCTTTCGTATCAAACATCAAGTCCTCGATGTCCAAATACGGCACGGAATTTACTATCCCCATCCCAGCAGAAACCCTCTTCTCTGAAAGCGAAACGACCGTAAAAAGATGATACGATTTCAGAAAATAGTTGTATATTTGAATCGTTATCTAAGTTTTTGATAAGTTTTTAATCCCGACATGCCCGTAAATTCGACCAACCATATAGAGTTACAGTCTTTCGATTTATATTACCGTATTGAACAAATACACCGGCAACCCGCCGCAGCTCTTGAAAATATCCGTGCCAAATATATTCTGCTTTACAAGGTTTTGGAACAAGCCTGTTACGAACTGACGACAGGGGTTACGTTTTCGTTTGCCAACTTGTTTTCGCGTCTGGACTATATTTGCAAGGAGAAACGGATGACTCCTTCCGACAAGTATGCCATACAGACCATGCGCCGCAATTGCAATGCGGCCATGCGCGACGACTTTCATCCGGTGATGGAAGAGTATTTATACGACCTGCGGGCGATTGTCCGCTTCGTATCGCTGGCTTTCGAAGAGGACATTCCGGCTTCGCTGATACCGGAAATTCCTCATTCCAACCGCCCCTACCACGGTACACGGCATTCACGCATTCCGTATGTCCGCGCCGCAGTCAGCAGTTGGGACGATACAAAAATATTTGCCGCAACCGACAGTGACGAAGATCCTTTCATCATCATCGACTATGCCAAAGGCGGCTATAACGGCGACTTGCTGTACCTGAAAGAATTGCTGACGGAAAATCTTCAGTTGAATCTGCTGGACGTACGTGTAGACGAGGAGAATCATTACATCCCGAACCTGATAGTGATTCATCCTGATTATCTAATAGACATCAGTTCGCTGGCTGCCTGCTTCCGCGAATACGGGCATCATCCGCTGAACTTCTTCATGAATAAGGTAAAGCCTAAGGCTAATACGGCTCCGATCCTGATGGGTAACCTGGCGAGCCAGTTCCTCGATGATTACATCAACGAGCGGGACGACAAGCCTGTGACTTATAAAGATACGATCAAGAAGTTCTTCGCTTCATCGGCACTGGAGTTCTGTACCTGCCCCATCCCAGCCAACTTTCACGAACAGGCGCAGGCGCAGATGATGAATATCCGGTCGTTTGTGCACGATATCTTACCACATAACATTCAGGCTTTCGACAAGCACAATACCTTGCTCGAGGCTTCTTTCATCTGCGAACAACTTGGTTTGCAGGGACGTGTGGATATGCTTCAAAAGGATTTCAAGGTGCTTGTGGAACAGAAATCCGGAAAGAGGGATGAATACAACCGCCGTCACAAGGAGGATCATTTCATTCAGATGATGCTTTATCAGGGGGTACTGATGTATAACTTCGGACGCAAGACGGAGGATTTGCAGACGTTCCTGCTTTATTCCAAATATACCGACGGCCTGATGATCGAGCACTTTGCCGAAACCTTGTTCCGTGAAAGTATCCGTCTGCGCAACCAGATTGTAGCAGGTGAGATTGCTTTCGGCGAAGGAGCCATTGCTCCCGTTACGGAAGAGCTGAATACCGACTTGCTGAACGAACTGCAAGTACACAGCAAATTGTGGAACGACTATCAGGAGCCACAGTTGCAGGAAACCATCAATACGCTGAAACGTTGCACTCCATTGGAACGGACTTATTTCCAGCGCTTCTTTACGTTTGTTTCGAAGGAGCAGATTTTAAGCAAGACAGGCGGAAGGAACGATCCGTCCAACGGCTTTGCCGGACTCTGGCATACGCCTCTTGCCGAAAAGATAGAGTCGGGAAACATCCTGCTCGGGCTGACCATTACCGAAAAGCGTCAAAGTGCTCCGGGAAAAGGTTACGACATCATCGACTTGAATATTCCCGAACAGGGAGAGGATTTCCTGCCTAATTTCCGGACGGGCGATATCATTATCTTTTATGCCTATCGTGGAGAGCCGGACGTACGCCGGCAGATTCTGATGAAAGGGAATATTGTAGACATTCAGCCTCAGCAGCTGACTGTGCTTTTACGCAACGGTCAGCAGAATAAAGATATTATAGGTAAGGAGGATGAAGTCTTTGCCATAGAACATGATTCCTCGGATGCTTCGTCGGTGAATGCGATACGTGGACTCTATGCTTTCCTGTCTGCCCGTGCCGACCGCAAGGAGCTGCTGCTGGGACTGCGTACGCCTCAACAGCATCCGGAGCGTAGTCTGAATGGCTCGTACGATGGCTTCAACGAACTGATCCTGAAAGAGAAGCAGACTGATGACTACTTTTTGCTGGTAGGTCCTCCAGGAACAGGAAAAACTTCATGTGCTTTGCGCTACATGGTAGAGGAAGCATTAACCGATCCGGATGCTTCTCTCCTGCTGCTGTCGTATACCAACCGTGCGGTAGACGAAATCTGCAACATGCTGGCCGGTTCGGGAATCGCAGAAAAGACTCCTTTTATCCGGATAGGAAATGAGTTGTCGTGCGACAAGCGTTTTGTTCCTTATCTCTTAAAGTACAGCCTTGCTGACTGCCCGAAACTGACGGATATTCAGAAGAAAATCTCGCAGACACGCATCTTTGTGGGTACGACCACTGCCATAAACAGCCGGTTGCATTTGTTCAACCTGAAACACTTCACACTGGCTATTATCGATGAGGCGTCGCAGATACTGGAACCGGACTTGATTGGCATCTTGTCGGCACGCCACAACCGTGACAATGCCATCGACAAATTTATATTGATCGGCGACTACAAGCAGTTGCCTGCCATCGCTCAACAAAATGAAGAAGAAGCCCGAATAGACGATCCGTTGTTACAGTCCATCGGACTGACCGACTGCCGTAACTCTCTTTTCGAGCGGTTGTACAAGCAAAGTGATGAAGCCTTCCGCAGCGTCCTGCACAAGCAAGGTCGCATGCATCCTGCCATATCGGAGTTTCCGAACAATACGTTTTATTATCGTGAGCAACTGGAACCTATTCCTCTGCCTCATCAGGAAGAAAGCCTGCCCTATCCGTCGGCACCTGCCCCTCAGGACAACCTGGACAGACTGATACAAACCCGGCGCATGGTGTTTATTCCTTCGGAAACTCCGGACAACATAAACTATTCGGAAAAGACAAACATCAACGAGGCACGTATCGTCGCGACCCTCCTGACTCGTATCTACCGGATGACATCGGATACATTCGATGTCAACAAAACGGTCGGCGTTATCGTTCCTTATCGCAATCAGATAGCCATGATACGCAGGGAAATCGCTCAAACCAACATTCCCGAGTTGAATAATATTTCAATCGACACCGTAGAACGTTATCAGGGAAGTCAGCGCGATGTGATTATTTACTCGTTTACCATCCAGAATTTCAGTCAGTTGAACTTCCTGACAAGCAATACTTTCCGGGAAGGGGAATACTTAATAGACCGTAAACTGAACGTGGCAATCACCCGTGCCAGAAAGCAATTGTTCCTGACCGGTAACCCGCAGATACTGGGAGCGAACATCACGTTTTACAAACTGATGGAATACATCCGTATGAACAACGGATACATCGATGTGGGTACCGAAGCTTTTTGTCGAGGAGATTTTGAATTACCCGAATATACTTCCGGCTGGGATGTGCAGTCGGATAGTTACCTGCTTCCGGAATCTTTCCGAAATGCGTTTCAGAAGATCGTGACAGTCGATGATGAAGCCCTCAACGATGAAGCTCGCAATCGGGAACTGACCGCTTACGGGAGGTACGATTTTTCCTCTCCGGATAATGAAATTCCGGCAAGTGAACGTCTGCAACTATACAACTATTATTATATGCGACGGGCCTATTGTGCGGCTCGGGCATTGTATGAAACCAATGGTAACTGGCTGTTCAACGCTATCCGGAATGTTTCGGGGCGTGTCGTTTTCTGCGATCTGAGTTATGAAAGCGGAGCGTCGGGACTGGCTTTCGTCGATGCCTGCCGTCGCCTTCCTCATTTGGACCTGACTTACTTAGGCATTTATCCCATAGAGGAAATGGATAAGGTAGCCCAACTTTTCTTTGAACAGGAAGCATACCGTTCGGTTACGTGTAGCTTCTATCCCAGAATCGGTGCCGTACCTTCCACTTTCTGGTCGGTGCACAGTGTACTGTCGGAACTGATTATATTTAATATGTCCAGTCTGTTCGACCGCATTTCTCCTCGCGAGGCACGGGATCTGGCTTTGCAGATTAACCAGCTGGTGCATGCCCGCCCGCTGAACCACTATGCTATTCTGTTCCGCGATGACGCAGGTGAACGCATGAATAATCATTCCTACAAGACATTCTGCGCACACCTCACGCAGGCAATCCGTCCGCTGAATGAGCAAATGCCTTTTGCAGACCGGTTTTTCTATAGCCGTGAAGCCGAACATGTGCCTGTATCTGAAACCTTCATGTACGAAATACGTAGTAACAAATAACCAAAAATCTCAACTGCCATATGAATCCATCAACAACAAAACGTGCAATTATCATGGGAGCTACTTCTGGAATAGGCTACGAAGTGGCTAAATTATTAATAGCCGAAGGCTGGTACCTCGGGATTGCAGGCCGACGTCTGGAAAAGTTACAGGCCTTTCAGCGGCAAGCCCCTGAAAAGATTCAGATCCGTACCATTGATATTCGAAAGGAAGGAGCCGAAAAAGAGTTTGATGCGCTGATAGACGAAGTAGGAGGAATGGATTTGTATGTACACTGTTCCGGTATCGGCTTTCAGAATTTTGAGTTGGCCCCCGACATTGAACTGAATACCTTGGAAACGAACGGAACAGGATTTACCCGTATGGTAGGACATGCTTTCCGGTATTTTCTGCAACAAGGTAAGGGACATATAGCAGTTATCAGTTCCATTGCGGGCACGAAAGGACTGGGCATTGCTCCTGCTTATTCGGCAACCAAGCGCTTCCAAAACCTATACATCGACGGACTAGAGCAGCTTGCTCACATGCATCACTTCCCGATCAGCTTCACAGATATACGCCCCGGCTTCGTTGCTACCGGACTACTCAACGACGGAAAACATTATCCCATGCTAATGAAACCGGAAAATGTAGCACGACACATCGTACGGGCTATCCATCGCAAGCAGCGCATTGCCATTATCGACTGGAGATACAAGGTGATGGTCTTTTTCTGGAAACTCATTCCTGCCGGAATCTGGAAACGAATGCGGGTCAGAAACTAAGCCTCCTTGGCTACAATACGCCGCAACTGACGATAGACATAGACAAAAGCCGGAATCAAAAACAAGTTAGCGAAAAGCCATGCAGTAGGATCACCCATACAAACACCGACGAATCCCCACATCGGAACAATGATCAGACTGACTAATATACGGGCTATCATTTCAGAAACCCCAGAGAACATGGCAAGTTTGGTATATCCCGCTCCTTGAATGGTATAACGCAAAATACTGAGCATTCCCAGCAACGGGAAGAAAGATACATTGATATGCAAGAATAAGGCTGTATCTGAGATTATTTCTGTTTCGTCGGGTGCAATAAACAGCAAGGCAAATTTATCGGCAAGTCCCCAGATGATGGCTGCTACCACAGCAACATAAATGATCATCATCAGTGAAGCCGACTTGATGCCTTGCCAGATACGGTCTGGTTTTCCGGCACCATAGTTCTGACCGCTGTAAGTTGCCATTGCCATTCCTAAGCTGTCGAGGGCACACATTACGAACATCTTAATACGCATCGCTGCGGTGAAAGCTGCCACACATGCTGTTCCTAATGCGTTGTTTGCACTCTGAAGCATGATACTACCGATAGCCGTTATGGAAAACTGAAGTCCCATCGGAACCCCGATATACATTAATTGTCGAGCAAGTTCCGGGCGGAAACGACGATCGGACGCATTGGTTTTTAGAATATCAAACTTACGATACATATAGAAATAGCACAGCACAGCCGATACTCCTTGAGAAAAGACAGTAGCCACGGCAGCACCTGTTACACCCCACCCCATAACCAATATGCAGAACAAATCGAGGATAATATTCAATATAGTAGAGAAAAGCAAGAACCAGAACGGTGTCTTACTATCTCCCAATGCACGGATGATACTGGAAAGCAGGTTATAAAAAAAGGTGCAAGGCACTCCGATAAAAGTAACCAGCAGATAATTGTAAGCTTCCTGAAAGATGTTCTCCGGAGTCTGCATGGTACGAAGAATAAAAGCACACAATAAACTCGTCAATATGGCTATGACCACCGACATGACTCCGGCTATCTTCAAGCTGACAGAAACGTAACGCCGCATCGTCACATAATCGTGCGCTCCGAATTTCTGAGCTACCGGAATGGCAAATCCACCACAACATCCGTTGCAGAAGCCTAAAATGAGAAAGACAACCGAAGTACTTGCTCCTACGGAAGCCAAAGCATTAATACCAAGGAACTTTCCAACGATGGCAGCATCGACCAATGAATAAGTCTGCTGCAACAAATTTCCTAACAATAAGGGTAAGGTAAAGTTGAAAATCAACGGTAACGAAGGTCCCGCTGTCATCTCTCTCAATTGTGCCATATCTGTGTCTGTTTCTGAAATCGAACACAAAATTACGGAAACCCGCGCTTGATTGTGCTTTCAAATGAATATTTTTCTCATTTCAGGCCTCAAAATCTTGCGCTAAATCAAGAGTTACTTCAGTGTTCTACCCTTATCACGCAAGTAAATCAGGTGTTTGGGAGTTCCCACCACTTGTGATGTATAAATACCTGTATGCCCTGAAAACAAATAGGCTACCACGCAAGCTATCCCCAAATAAATGCCCGGTTCAATACCAAAAAGTTCAATACCCATAAAGGTACAAGCTATAGGTGTATTGGTAGCTCCGGCAAAAACGGCTACAAATCCCAAGCCTGCCAACAGACTCATAGGCAACGGAATGATGAATGATAACGCACTACCCAAGGTAGCTCCGACGAAAAACAACGGAGTTACTTCCCCACCTTTAAAACCGACTCCAATGGTAAAAGTCGTAAAAAGCAGTTTCAACAAAAAGTCGTACCACATCTGTTGCTCCGAAAAAGAAGCAACGATAGTCGGAACACCCAAACCGATGTATTTAGTAGTGCCCAATGCCCAAACCGCCAAAGCTATGATTACTCCTCCTGCGACCGGGCGCAAAGGCGGATAGGAAATATACTTTTTGGCCAATCCTCCCCAAAAGCCGATGGAACGAGAGAAAATCATCGCAACAATTCCGAATAATATACCCGAAAGAGCAACCCATAAAATGCTGGTAACTCCCAGTGCCGGTACCAAAGGTGCCGGATAAAGCGTATGCTCCACTCCCCACGCATGGCAGGTCAACTGAGCAAAAGCAGCCGAAAGGAAAACCGGAAGAATCGCTTCATACCGCATCCGGCCTACTACAATTACCTCCAGTCCGAACACAGCTCCCGCCAAAGGAGTCCCGAACACAGACGCAAAACCCGCACTGATACCGATTGCCACCATTACCCGATGGTCACGTCTAGGTAGGCGGAACAGCTTGGAAAAGCGGTCGGCTATTGCTCCACCCATCTGCACACCGGTACCTTCACGTCCGGCCGAACCTCCGAAAAGATGAGTCAATACCGTTCCGATATATACCAGAGGTGCCATACGGAAAGGAATGATATCGTGAGGAGAGCGGATTTCTTCTATCAGAAAGTTATTCCCCCGTGCTGCTGTTCCCGCCAGATAATGATACATCAACCCGATCAACAGACCTGCTACGGGAAGCAAAGCGATAATCCATAAATGATGTTCACGATACTGAGTGGCCCACTCCAGAGAAACCAGCAAAAGTGCAGAAGCCGAACCTATGCAGGCTCCCGACAAGGCTGAAAGGAAAAGCCATTTAAACAAATAAGGAAATAAAGGAAATTGTTCCTGCCTCGTCACAAAGTTTTGTTTCTTTAAAATTTTCATCTCTTGTCTTCTTCAAATATTTCTTATACCCTAAATAAATTTTCTCAAAAACGAAAGCCAGAACACTTTTCGGACAAGCAAGAAGAGGACACAACAACCCTGCCAGTCTTACAAAAGACTAACTCCGGCAGGAACTATCAGCTATTCAATTAGCGGTTTATAACAGGGAAGTCCCATTCCCTTGATTTCGGAAATCTGTCTGAATCTTCAACAAATACCAGCCCGACTTAGGAAATCGGCCGCAAAGGTATAATAAAATCCAGAAATAAAAAAACTGTTTCTCGACTCACGTCGAGAAACAGTCACAACACAAACACAAAATAAAACACGACAAAACTACTATGCATAAACGCCCCGTTCCCAAGGGGAACAGACAATACTTACACATATTCACATACATACAAGTACTTTAAGCGTCTGCATCAATAAAACATTTCTTCAAACGTTTTGGTTTTATGTATTAACGTTTTTTATCAATTAGTTTTTTATACGGTTATTGAACTCCTCTTTCACGAAGTTTCAATTGCCAGTTCCAAGCCGAACGCAATGTTTCTTCTATTGAAGTTTCTGCCTTCCAGGCCAACTCGTTATTTGCATAAGTAGGATCTGCCCATACCTGTTCAATATCACCGGCACGACGACCTGCAATCTGATAATTCAATTTAACACCTGTAGCAGCCTCAAACGCATGAATCAGTTCCAAAACGGAAACGCCTCTACCGGTACCGATATTGAATACTTCCACTTTATCTTTCTGCTTGTTTTGCAGAATACGGTTCATAGCAATGACATGTGCCTTGGCCAAATCTACCACATAAATGTAGTCGCGGATACAAGAACCGTCAGGAGTATTGTAATCATCACCAAAAACACTCAGTTTTTCACGGATGCCAATGGCTGTTTGAGTCAGATACGGAATAAGGTTCTGCGGAACACCATTTGGCAATTCACCGATAAGAGCACTTGGATGAGCACCGATCGGATTGAAATAACGTAACAAAATAGCATGAATCGGAGAACCGGAAGCTACTGTATCACGAATAATTTCCTCATTGATCTGCTTAGTATTTCCATAAGGAGATTCAGCTTTCTTGATTGGAGCTTCTTCCGTTACAGGAAGTTTGTCCGGCTGTCCGTATACAGTACATGAAGAAGAGAAGATAATGCCTGGCACATTGTGTTTAGGCATCAGTTCAAGTATATTGATCAATGAAACCAAGTTATTGCGATAATACAATAAAGGTTTCTGAACAGATTCGCCAACAGCCTTACTTGCAGCAAAATGGATAATACCTTTAATGCCCGGATATTTAGCAAAAACAGCATCCATTCCTGCATAGTCCAAGCAGTCTACCTTTTCGAATTCAGGACGAATACCTGTAATCTTTTCAATGTTGTCGACTACGTCTGCACGCGAGTTCGAAAGATTATCTACGATAATTACCTCGTAACCACTATTCTGAAGCTCTACAACTGTATGAGAACCGATGTAACCAGTTCCACCTGTAACCAGAATTCTTTCTTTCATATTGCTATTAAATTACGTCCTATAAATATTTGTTTCAACAAAAGTAGGAATAATTATCGAATATCATGCAATCCCTCTAAAAAAACTATCTCAAATTTATCAAATAAATATGCATGCACCTAAAAAAGAGCAGAGCCCCTTCACCCTTCTGGATGCAAGGAGCTCTGCTCTTCTATATAATATAAGGTGTAATTTGTTATTGAAGACCGAACAAAACAGCCAGTCCTTTATCTACACCCGAGAATCCCATGAATGCCATTGCCAGCAAACCGGCAGTCACCAGTGCGATAGACATTCCACGCATGCCTTTCGGAATATTGACCAAGCTGAGTTGTTCGCGAATGCCTGCGAAAACAATCAGAGCCAGAGCAAATCCGAGTGCCGTAGAGAATGCATAGATAACACCTGTCAGCAAATCATAGTCTTTCTGGATAACCAGAATAGTTACACCCAGGATACAACAGTTCGTCGTAATCAGCGGCAAGAACACGCCCAGTGCCTGATACAAGGCCGGGGAAACTTTCTTCAAGATGATTTCCACCATCTGTACCAATGCAGCGATAACAAGGATAAATGCGATAGTCTGCAAATAGCCCAGTCCGAAAGCATCGAGGACAAATTTCTGGATAACATACGTTACGATGGTAGCCAGTGTCAACACGAAAGCAACAGCAGCTCCCATACCCATAGCGGTTTCTACCTTCTTAGATACGCCTAAGAACGGACAGATACCGAGGAATTGTGACAACACAATGTTGTTCACAAAGATAGCGGTGATAAATATCAATATATATTCCATATCTTCTTCTTTTTAGGAGTTATGCCTTTTTCAGACGGTTTACGATAGCAATGAGGTAACCCAATACGATAAATGCACCAGGAGCCAGCACGAAAATCAGCATGCCATAGTTTTCAGGCATGATAGCGATGTTGAACAACTTACCTGTTCCAAGGAATTCACGAACACCACCCAGCAATGTCAAGGCAATGGTGAAGCCAAGTCCCATACCCAGACCGTCGAAGAACGACGACAGCGGATTGTTCTTTGCAGCAAAAGCCTCTGCACGTCCCAGCAAGATACAGTTCACCACAATCAAGGGGATAAACAAACCAAGGGTAGCATACAGAGCAGGAACGTATGCCTGCATAAGCATCTGCAACAAGGTTACGAACGAAGCGATGACCACAACGAAGATAGGAATACGTACCATATCAGGAACCAGATTCTTAATCGACGAAATTACCACATTCGAACATATCAGCACGAACATCGTAGCCAGTCCCATACCCATACCATTGATGGCCGAAGAGGTAGTACCCAAAGTAGGACACATACCCAGAAGGAGTACAAACGTAGGATTTTCCTTAACAATCCCGTTCATCAATACTTTAAAATTATTCATAGTCTGCTCCTCTCCTATTAATTATTTTCAACATTTGTACTATCAGCCGCAGCAGCCGGTGCTTCATCTTCCGATGCAGCGTGTGAAGTAGCTCCACTCATGCTGTCTACATGCTGATTCTTATATGCAGCATACGCATTGTTCACTGCCAGCAAGAAAGCGCGTGAAGTAATGGTAGAGGCAGTGATAGCATCAATCTGTCCACCATCCTTACTTACTGTCAAAGGTGCTTCACCCGGATTCTTTCCGGTAATATCACCCTTGGCTCCTTTCTTAAACCAGTCGGCAGCCTTCGAACCCAGTCCCGGAGTCTCGGCATGACTCAGCAAAGAATAGTCGATGATGTTGCCATCGTTATCAAAACCAACCAGCACTGTCAGCGTACCACCAAAACCATTGGCAGACGATTCTACGGCAGCACCAATAGGCTGTCCACCTTTCGTTGCCTTATAAATTTTGTAAGTTACACCGTTTACTTCTACTGTTTCGGGTGCTTCGGCAGGATTATTATCAAATCCCGGAACCACTACAGCAATTGCATCGCTCAGAGTCTTGGCATTTGCCTGTGCAATCGGCTCAGCGGTCACATCGTTCACCCAGCCCAGCAAAGCGCCGGCTACGACAGAAAAGCCTGTCAAAGCCAAGGCCATATTCTTTAAAGATGATTCAAGTTTTTTCATTTCTTCACTACCTCCCCGAATCGTTTAGGTTTACAATAAGTGTTAATCAACGGAGTAAATGCATTCATGATAAAGATAGCGAATGACATTCCTTCCGGATAAGCACCGAAAAGACGAATAACAACTGTCAGGAATCCGATAGCCACACCGTAAATAATCATGCCTTTGTGAGTCATCGGCGAAGTTACATAGTCGGTTGCCATAAAGATAGCTCCCAGCATCAGTCCACCTGTAAACAGATGAGCGAACGGCGATGCGTAAACAGTCGGGTTAGCCAGATGCATCAAACCAGAGAAAACAAATACAGTTACAATGATTGATACCGGAATATGCCATGAGATAATCTTCTTCCACAACATATATACCAGACCAATCAGCAAGGCCAATGAACTGATTTCACCGATACATCCCGGATTGTTACCCAGGAACAGGCTCATCGTATCAGGCAACTGGCTCAATGCGCTAGCATCGCCATGTACAGCCTGCTTCATCAGTGCAAGCGGAGTAGCAGCTGTTTCAGCATCGGTATAGCTTGCCCACTGTCCGGCAACAGGCCATGAAGTCATCTGTACGGGGAAAGAAATCAGCAAGAAGATACGTCCCACCAGTGCAGGGTTAAACGGATTGCAGCCCAGACCGCCGAAAGTCATCTTACCTACGCCGATAGCAACCAGCGCACCGATAATGATAATCCACAACGGAAGATTAGAAGGCAAGTTAAATGCCAGAAGAAGTCCCGTCAACGCAGCCGAACCATCGGTGATGGTTGTGCGTTCACGTTTCAGAATGTATTTTGTAATAGCCCATTCAAAGAACAGACACGCGATGACAGAAGTCAGCGTAACGATAACAGCCCCCAGGCCGAACATGTAGAATGACACAAGCAAGGCAGGTATCAGAGCGATGATAACACCGTACATATTCTTCTGTACGCTGTCACCGCTATGCACGTGGGGTGATAATGATACAATTAATTTGTTTGCCATAATTCGATTTCAATTATTTTTTAGCGTTACGTGCACGGATAATTCCGCCCACCTTACCTTTACCTAAACGAATGTAATCCAGCATCGGACGATGAGAAGGACATGTAAACTGACATGAGCCGCACTCGATACAAGACATGATCATTTCATGTTCCACACGTTCCCAGTCGCCATGAGCCGAACAAGTAGCCAGCAAGAACGGCTCCAGTCCCATCGGACAAGCGCTTACACACTTGGCACAACGGATACACGGCTGAGGTTCCGCACGGCGTGCTTCTTTGTCGTTCATGATCAATACGCCCGAACTACCTTTGCAGATAGGCACTTCTGTATTGGCAAGCGCCTTACCCATCATCGGACCACCACCGATAACTTTACCCGTATCTTCGGGAAGACCTCCAGCTGCCTCAATCAGCTGGCTCATCGGAGTACCCATACGAGTCAGGAAGTTGGAAGGATTCTTCAGTGATTTACCTGTTACAGTAACAATACGTTCGAACAACGGCTTGTTCTTCTGTACGGCTTCATAAACGGCATAAGCAGTTCCTACGTTCTGTACTACCGCACCTACATTGATAGGGATTGCAGGAGGAGCCGGAACCTGACGTCCGATTACAGCATCAATCAGCTGTTTTTCACCGCCCTGCGGATATTTTACTTTCAGAGGAACGACCTCGATGCCCGGATAAGAAGCAGCCTTTTCAGTCATCAACTTGATGGCATCGGGCTTATTGTTTTCAATGCCGATATAAGCTTTGGTTACCTTGGCAGCCTTCATCAGAATCTGTACACCTACCAGAATCTCATCAGGCTTTTCAAGCATCAGCCGATGGTCGGCAGTCAGATACGGTTCACACTCTACGGCATTGATGATTACACATTCTGCCTTGCAGCCCGGAGGAGGAGTCAGTTTTACATGAGTCGGAAAGCAAGCACCACCCATACCAACAACACCTGCGTTCTTTATTTTAGCTACAATCTCTTCGGGAGTCAAGTTACATTCCTTCACCAGCTTGGTGCTGCGGTCAATGCTCTCTTCCCATTCGTCGCCTTCCACGTCGATAAAAATAGCCGGTTTACGATAACCACTGGCATCGATAACGCTATCTATCTTGTTCACCTTACCGGATACAGAAGAGAAGATAGCTGCCGAAACAAAGCCTCCGGCTTCAGCAATCTTGGTTCCCACCTTCACTACATCACCTTTCTTTACGATAGCAGTAGCAGGAGCACCGATATGCTGTGACAAAGGGAAAACGGCCTGCTTTGGGAGAGCAAGGGTTTCGATGGCTTTGCCCGCTGACAATTTATTTTCTGCTGGATGAACTCCACCAATTCTAAATGTCTTCACTGTAAATATCTTTTTTAATTGATTACTAATTGTTGATTAAGCCTCAGCTTTCGGAGCCTCGGCAGCTTTTACTTCAGGAGCGTCCTTCTTCGGCTCAGCAGCAGTCTTCGGTGCAGCCGGAGCAGGCTGTTCAGCAGCCGGAGCAGCTTCAGCAGGTTTAGCCTTACGCGGCGGGAAGTTTACTGCTATAATAGCATGCTGAGGACATTCCATCTCACACTTGCGGCAAGACTTACACTTGGCCGGATCGATGTAAGCCAGGTTGTTTTCCAAAGTAATAGCCTCAAACGGACAAACCTTCACGCACTTGCCACAACCGATACATGCGGCAGCACAGGCCTTGCGAGCCACAGCGCCCTTGTCCTTGTTGACACACTGTACATACACACGGCGATTGTTCTTGCCTTTCGGACGGATCTCGATGATGTTGCGCGGACATGCTTTGCTACAAGCTCCACAAGCAGTACATTTGCTTTCGTCCACCTCGGGCAGACCGGTTTCAGGATTCATGTGGATGGCATCGAACTGGCAGGCAGCCACACAGTCGCCGCAGCCCAGACAGCCAAACGTACAACCGGTTTCGCCTCCGTAAGTAGAATTGGCAACCACACACGAGCGGACGCCATCATACTGAGTCAGCTTCGGACGATTGGCACATGTTCCATTACATCTTACTACTGCTACCTTAGGTTCTGAAACAACTGCTTCCAGTCCCAAAATACCAGCGACCTTCTCCATAGTAGGCTGACCACCTACCGGACACAGTTTTCCGTCCAGCGAACCAGCCTTCACGCAAGCAGCGGCAAAACCAGAACAGCCCGGATAACCACATCCACCGCAGTTGGCTTGAGGAAGCACCTGGGCTACCTGAGCGATTCGCGGATCTTCATACACAGCAAACTTCTTTGAAGCTACATACAGGATTACTGCGGCAATCAAACCGATAGCTCCCAATGAAATCACTGCAACCAAAATTAAGTTCATAAAAATATAAGTTAGTTTATTAATTATATATTGATTCTAATATAAACATAAACGAACGGCTGAGTCTGTTTCTACATATATATATAATAAGGTAGTAAGGAACCAAAGTTCCCAACGAAACCAGGGCAGAAACAGCCTCATCCCCTCCCGTCAGTTTCAGCGAAATGATCAATGCAAGCAACAGCACGATAAAAGGAAGCACGAAAGCCAGCAGTACAGCTTTCATGCCCATCGACGTTGTTCCTACAATCATAACCCGTTCGCCTACCTGGCAAGGAACATTATTTTTATTATAAACATCAATTATTTTTTCTTTCGTTTCGGAAGCGCTGCAGTGTCCTTTCACACTACAGGCAGAGCAAGCAGAACTCTGCACGATTTTCACTTTCAGGCGAGAGCCATTGATGTTTTCCACAATACCTAGATGTTTAATATTAGTTACCATCTTTTGCAAACCGTACTTTACAAATTCGTGGCAAATGTACTATAAAAATTGTTTCATTGTAAACGTTAACAATTATTTTCTCATTAAAAAAAGTAAAAATTATATCAGTGCATCATCGTATCCCATAGCCAGCATCCTCTTTTCCAACTCCTGATAAGCAGACCTTAAACGCTTTGCTACCGTGGAGCGATTAATACCCGTGCGGTCGGAAATTTCCTGATAGGTCAGACCTTCCCATATTTTCATCCGGACCAGCTCGCACAGGTCTTGAGGTAGCCCGCCAACGGCACATTGCAGATCGATGAACTTCTGTTCTTTCTTTTCGGCTGTAAGGGTTCCCTCGGCTGCATCTGTGTCTTTCAGTACATCCAGCTTCAACGGCAGAGTTTCGTGATGCCTCTTGCGATACACACTACATAAAAAATTCCCCACTACACAGTTCAGCCACGCAGCGAAGTGCCCGTTTGCCTGATACATGCCTTTCAGTTTTTCACAAAGATGAACGACTATTTCCTGATACAGATCGTCGGCAGTATCGCAGTTGCTCATCGTGCTCTTTTTGATCGACCTTTTGATATCACCCGTATAACGGGCCAGCAAAACTTCGAAAGCATGATTATCGCCGCCACGAAACATGGTAACCAGCGTATCGTCCGGAAACGTTTTTTCATTATCTTCCATAATTCAGAGAGGTTAGAGGTTAAACAATCAGCCTGCACACACAGTAATCAGGCCAGACTTATTTCCGGGAAAAAACAAAAAAGGATATAGTACAAAAGAGAGAATACTGTATTACAGACAATCCAATTTAAGAGCTAAAACCACAAACCAATTCCATTCAACAGAAGCACCTTTAATTCTTATTAAACACGAATTTGTTTAATGATTTGTTACAAAGGGAACTCTTTTTTCCGTATTTTCAAAATATTAATTAAAGACTTTGTCGAAAAAGTGAAATTATCTTTCATGAAAAGATTTACAAATTTCAAGAGGCATATGAGCAAGAAGAACTTGTTTTTTGTACAAATAAAAAAGTTTTTTGTACAAAAAAATAAAAAACGTCGCCACGTTTTTTTCCAAGTATCAAGGAAGTTTTCACTAAAGATGAAGGCATGTTCTTTCAGACAACAAAATACCCTTTGCATCACGCTCCATTCCTACCAGTCTGTGTAGTCTGACTGTACAGGAATCCGGCGAGAAGCAAAGGGTATGAAACAAATAAAGAATTATAAATTTAATCCAGTTTAAGCACGGCAAGGAAAGCTTTCTGCGGTACTTCTACCGTACCGATCTGTTTCATTCGCTTCTTTCCTTTCTTCTGTTTTTCGAGCAGCTTACGCTTACGGCTGACGTCACCGCCATAACATTTGGCCGTTACATCCTTACGCACCGCCTTGATTGTTTCGCGGGCGATAATCTTTGCACCGATAGCTGCCTGAATGGCAATTTCGAACTGCTGACGAGGTATCAGTTCTTTCAGCTTTTCGCACATACGGCGTCCCAGATCGTAAGCATTGTCGAAGTGAGTCAGGGTAGAAAGCGCGTCGACAGACTCTCCGTTCAAAAGGATATCGAGCTTGACCAGCTTCGACGGACGGAAGCCCGACTGATGGTAATCGAACGAAGCATATCCTTTCGAAATACTCTTCAGCTTGTCATAAAAGTCGATGACGATCTCTCCCAACGGCATTTTATAATGCAGTTCCACACGATTGCCCGAGATATAATCCTGACGGATCAGTTCACCTCGCTTGCCCAGACACAAGGTCATAATCGGACCAATATAGTCGGTTGTAGTAATGATGGAAGCATCGATATAAGGTTCCTCGATATGGTCGATAAGCGTCGGGTCGGGCATACCGCCAGGATTGTGTACTTCCTGCACATTTCCCTGCTTGTCGTATACCATATACGATACGTTGGGCACGGTCGTAATGACGTTCATGTCAAACTCACGGTCCAGACGTTCCTGTACAATCTCCATGTGGAGCAGTCCCAGAAAACCGCAACGGAATCCAAATCCCAAGGCCAGTGAAGATTCAGGCTGGAAGGTAAGCGAAGCATCGTTCAGTTGAAGTTTCTCCAGCGAGGCACGCAGGTTTTCGTAATCTTCGGCTTCTATAGGATACACGCCGGCAAACACCATCGGCTTAACTTCCTCGAATCCGTCGATTGCCTTGTCGCACGGACGAGCTATATGTGTAATCGTATCACCTACCTTGACTTCCCGTGAAGTCTTGATACCGGAAATGATATATCCAACGTCGCCCGTACGGAGTTCCTTGCGGGGAACCATATCCATTTTCAGTACTCCCACCTCATCAGCATCGTATTCTTTACCAGTATTGAAGAACTTTACTTTATCGCCGGTACGGATAATTCCGTTTTCTACCTTGAAATATGCAATGATACCTCGGAACGAATTGAATACAGAGTCGAAGATAAGTGCCTGCAAAGGTGCGTTTTCGTCGCCACTCGGACAAGGGATGCGCTCTACCACCGCCTGAAGAATCTCCTCAACTCCCATGCCGGTCTTTCCCGAAGCACGGATAATGTCTTCACGCTTACAGCCCAGCAAATCGATTATTTCATCTTCCACTTCCTCGGGCATGGCACTTGCCATGTCACATTTGTTCATTACCGGAATAATCTCCAGATCGTGTTCCAGTGCCATATACAGGTTCGAGATAGTCTGCGCCTGCACGCCTTGCGAAGCATCCACTACCAGCAAGGCACCTTCACAGGCAGCAATGGAGCGGGATACCTCGTATGAGAAATCCACGTGTCCCGGAGTATCAATCAGGTTCAGGATATATTTTTCTCCTTTATAGGTATACTCCATCTGGATGGCATGGCTCTTAATGGTTATACCGCGCTCACGCTCCAGGTCCATGTCGTCCAACATCTGTCCTTCCGTAATCTTGATAGTCTGTGTGTACTCCAGAAGTCTGTCGGCCAATGTGGACTTTCCGTGGTCGATATGGGCAATAATACAAAAATTACGTATATTCTTCATTTCTTATCTTTAATATTTCTGATTCAACAGGCGGCGTAACACCTTTATTTTTTGTCATGCAAAGATAAAGAAAAATGAGCAAGGCACAAAAAATCATCCTTTATTAGAAGTCAGATTGACGTCTATCTCAAAAATTTGCCCTATTTTTGTACCGATTTTATTATAAAATTCACAACATGATTACACTTGATTTTGCATCTACGACCTTTCTGCTGGCTGCAACCTGTGGCATACTTTGCATTATTCAATTATGCTATGTCTTCGGAATCTACAACCGCATACATCAACTATTCAAAAAAGGAAATGAACCTTCTGCAACCGATTTGCCTCCGCTTTCGGTCATTATCGTGACAAAAGACTCCGGCAGCGCATTGAACCAAAACCTTCCGGCAATACTCGGACAGGATTATCCGAAGTTTGAAGTCATCGTCATCAACGACAAGTCGGCCGGCGAGGACGAAGATATTCTGAAACTGTTGTCCGACCGCTACGAGAACCTTTACCATACTTTTATTCCGAAAACTGCCCGCTACGTCAGCCGGAAAAAACTAGGCATCGCCATGGGTATACGTGCCAGCCGCTACGACTGGATCGTTGTAACGGAACCTTACTGCCATCCGGTCAGCAAGAACTGGTTGAGAAGCCTTGCGGCACAAATGACTCCAAACACCGACATCGTGCTGGGCTACAGTAATTATCTGCCAAAGAAAGGCTGGTTTGCCCGACGCATTATCACAGATTCTTTCTTTCATTCCCTGCGTTATCTGGGCATGGCACTGGCAGGACATCCTTACATGGGCGTAGGCTGTAACCTTGCCTACCGGAAAAGCCTGTACGAAAAGCACAAAGGTTTTGCCGACCACCTGCAACTCCAGCGGGGGGAAGACGATTTGTTTATCAATGCCGTAGCCAACAAGTACAATACGCGTGTGGCATCGGGTCCGGACAGCATCGTACGTATGCCGGTTCCTCCCTATAAACGCATTTGGTTCGAACGGAAAATGAATGCAATGGTTACCGGTCATTACTATCAAGGTATGGCAAGAATCTCGAATGCTTTTGAAACGTGGACATGCGCATTGTTTCATCTGGCCACTCTCGCTGCACTGGCTATGAGTATCGTAGAGCAGCAATGGATAGCTACAGGTGTGGTTGTGTTGCTCTGGCTGCTTCGTTTTGTTTCGGTCATGACGGTATTCCGGCGGACAGCTCGCGATCTGAACGAGAACTTATGTTGTATTTTTCCGCTATTCGACCTGCTTCGTCCGTTGTGGAGTCTGATGCGACAAATACAGTATCTGTCACGCAAAAAGAGAGATTTCCTCAGAAAATAAATAAAACCATTATTATCGGTTAAAGAGCTCGAAGGTAAATTTGCATCCTACGGATGTGAATTTACCTTTTTCATTGCCTATAAACACCCCAAAGTCGAAGAGATGAGTTCCTACGCCGTAGCCCAGCTCTACATATGGATTCAAATGAGGCATGAACAAGATACCGGCATAGATTCGTTCTTTCTGAATGAACGAGAGCAAGCGTCCTACGGGATACAGCAGCAGGAAAGGTGTTTCGTATGTCATGTTCCCGCGGAAATAATGGCGAGAAGCATTATACCAGCGTCCGTCCAGCATCTGAAACGTGCCACCTATATCGTCATTCCAGCCCTGAGGAAGGTTTCGGTTAGCAAAATTCACGTAATCGACAAAGTACATATCTTCTTGGTTGGTAAAGAATCCTCCTCCTATATGATACGCAATGGTATGTAGGTCGCGGACACGTATCTTCTGTTCGGCAGAAAACTCAAAGCGTTCGTATTCGCCGAAATTCTTCATTACTTTAATACCACGCTCATAATCGATAAGGAAAGTGGGATAACGTGAGCCTATGTTAATCTTCCGGTGCCCGTTCATATAATAATACATGCCCGGAGTCCACTCCACCCGTAAACGAGGAGCGAAACTGTTGTATCTCAAACGTACGCGTTCGGCTACTTCGGGAGTCCCGTTTACAGCATAACGCCAGTGCATGGCAATACCCGTCCATACGGTCAAGCCATTCAAGATTTCGATATTATGCGACAGGTTCAGGTATACATCCTTGAAATAATCTAGCTCCAGTCCGTCGAAACTAAATATACTATCGGGAGTTTGCTTCAGCTGGTCGAGCACGATACTACTATATATGCGGTTACCGTTTCCTACATTTATCATAATAGAGCCATGTTTTTCAGGATTATAGACATACTCAGCGTCCATCTTTGCATAGAGCTCTTTCTTTGTAAAGTTATAACCTATCTGCGGCACAATGTGCAACAGCCTTCCATCGTGAAACAGTTTATTGTATTTAAACTCCTGACTGTAGGAAATTCCGTTCCGATGGCTGTAACTTACCAGCAGAGGGTTGATCAGAGGAGAGCAAGTAATATTACCAACTTTCGAGATATCCACATTATAACTGCTTATCAGTGCATCCCCCAGTTGGCCCATGTACACCAGGTTTTTCTTGAATTTCGTTTCGACTTTGGGTAATGTATCCCCTCTTTCTTTCCAGCGTCTTTCATCGAACGCTCTGTAAAGGCTATCTTCCCAATCGGTAAGAGGCAACGGACGAATACGGGCAAACGAATCACGATCCTGCACCAATCGGGTCGTATCGCAAGTCAACGTATACGAATTGGAAAGATTGTATTTGCGACTTTTCCTCAACAGCAAGTCCATCTCTTCCTTCTTCTTGAAAATCACTTCGTCGTATTTCAGCCAACCGGTATAGTTCATCTCCAGATTATTGCGCAGGAATTTGAATATAATATCCAGATTTATCAGCTGAGGAAGATATTTTGTATCCTCGGCCTCCCCCATGCGCATAGCTATATGGAAGCGGATCAAATCGTATTTTCCGCGAAAGTCAAGATAGCGTATAGTCCAGTCTTTTGTCGAAATCCAGAAAAATCCTTCCAGCAACTGAGTACTTCGGTACCGGGGTATCACACGTATCTTGTAAACCTCCCCCGCCTTCCAGTAATCTACCGAATCGAGTAAATAATAATAATGTACGCTCGACTGCTCATTCAACGGAGAAAGGAGCTTGTCTTCCATCAGAGAAGGAGCATAAATATTGAACTTCATGAACTCCAGAATATCGAAAAACCGGCTGTTCCCGCCCGTAAAGGTAGTTGAGACAGCACGGATTTTCCGGTCATAAATATTAGGTGCCGTATAATGCAACTCACTGATTGATTCATGAATATAGTCGTTGATTCCCTTTTCGAAACGAAACATGGAAGGAACATATTTGATAATCCTATTCTGCTTATGTATCTGTAGCCTTCCTTTCAAATACAAGTCTGCCTTGTACTCTCCTACTTCTTCTGCATAGACCGAGGCCGAGCGAAAGATACGAGTCAGAATGGTATCAGCCACATACGGCTTATACGAGGAAGCCAACGCCTGGTTGCCGCCCCCAACTGCTGTAATGTAGCTCCACACAAAGAGACATACCAACAGACGGAATATGACATGATATATATTTCTTAATTTTACCATAAATCAAAGCAAATATATAATAATTCCACATGTGTACACGACATTTTTCAAGAAGAAAATCAAGTTTTTAAATTTTTCTTCCTACCTTTGTGCTACAAAACATGGTTTTATAGCACTTATGGTCAAGAAGGAATTAACAGAAGCCGAGATTGCCGAAAGTATCCCTGATTTGTGGCAGCCTCTTACCGAAGCGCAACGTGAATTGCTTGCGCAAAATTTTACGATACAGAAATATAAAAAGAACGAAACAATCTACTGCGAAGGAGAAACTCCGATGCATCTGATGTGCCTGCTTAGCGGAAAAGTAAAGATTTACAAAGATGGAGTGGGTGGACGCAGCCAGATTATCCGTGTAATCAAGAACAAGGAATATTTTGCTTACCGTGCCTATTTTGCAGAAGAAAACTTTGTCACGGCAGCAGCAGCATTCGAACCTTGTACGATATGTCTTATTCCCATGCCGATTATCGTCAAGCTTATCCAGGAAAATGCAGAACTGGCTATGTTCTTTATCCGTCAGCTCTCCATCGACTTGGGTATCTCTGATGAACGTACGGTAAATCTGACTCAAAAACATATCCGCGGACGTCTTGCTGAATCTCTATTATTCCTGAAAGACACTTACGGACTGGAAGAAGACCAATGTACGCTTAGCATTTATCTTTCAAGAGAAGATCTGGCAAATCTGTCGAATATGACGACCTCGAACGCTATCCGTACTTTATCGAACTTCGCAACTGAAAAACTAATTATTATCGACGGCCGAAAGATAAAGCTGATCGATGAAGAGCGCTTGAAGAAAATAAGCAAAATAGGATAATTCCTTTCTAAACATCCAATACAAAAAATGTCCTGATATTTTAAGATCATTTGAAAGATTTTCCCTTAAAATATCAGGACATTTTATTTTCATCTTACATGATTATTACTCGAACCGGATTGATTTAGCCGGATGTATACGACTGACGAGATAAGAAGGCCCTACCAGCATCAAGACGGAAACCATCAGCGTTGCTATATTCAGCAGCAACCATATCCCGACATTCAATTCAATTGGAACTGCATCGACATAATACGTAGCGGGATCGAGCTTTATTATCTTGAAATAGTATTGCAATACGCAAAACAAAAGCGCAACGATATTCCCCCAAAGCATTCCTTTTCGTATCAGCAGTACGGAAAATGAAAGAAAGACCTTTCGCACAGAAGTATTGTCTGCTCCCAAAGCCTTGAGTACACCTATCATATTAGTTCTTTCCAATATAATAATGAGCAAGCCGGAAATCATGGTAAAGCCTGCTACACCGACCATCAGAATCAGGATAACCCACACATTCACGTCGAGCAAATCGAGCCAGGCAAATATCTGAGGATATACTTCTTCCACTGTCCGCGAGTAATACATACTTCCATAACGATCTGTTTTTCCGTTCAGCAACCCACGGATATCCTCATTTATTTGTTCCAACAAGGAATAATCGCTCACTTCTATTTCGACTCCTCCTACCTGATCTTTCTTCCAGTTATTCAAACGTACTACCGTATACAAATCTGTTATCAGGAACAAGTCATCGTAAGCCGAAAAGTTTGTCTGATAGATGCCGGCAACCGTCAGCCTGCGAGCACGAATATTATCCTCCAGATAATAAGTATACAACTTATCTCCTACCTTCAAAGAAAGTCGATCGGCAATGGTTTTCGATATAACAACCGCATTGCTGGATACAGAATCGGAGAAAGACGGCACCTCTCCTTCCAGCAAATGTTTTTTCAAGAAATCAGTGTCATACTCCTGAGCCACACCTTTCAGGACCATTCCCTGAAAATTGTCTGAAGTCATGATCATTCCCGGTTTGGTAGCATAGCGCTGCACATGACTCACGGAAGGAACTGTTTTCAAAACCTGCAACAAACTGTCGCTGGCTACTACCGGAGTAGTCTGATACGACTGTGCTTCGTCCATACTGGTCACAAGAATATCGGAACTAAGACCGACAACCTTGTCGCGCACCTGATGCTTAAAACCTATTACGACAGCTACAGAAATAATCATCACTGCCAGACCAATGGCAATGCCTGCCATCGCAATACGTACGGCAGGCTTTGAAACTTCCTTTCCGCCTTCGTTGCTCTTATAGATACGGTGCGCTATAAAAAGCTTCCAGTTCATACTATTCGTCTACATGTCCAGGGTAAGCTTCGAGTGCCTTGCGCAGCACAAACAAAGCACGGGCCAAGTCTTCTTTCTTCAATACATAAGCCACACGCACCTCGTTTCTGCCCGCACCCGGAGTCGTATAAAAGCCTGCTGCCGGAGCCATCATCACGGTTTCACCTTCATAATTAAAGTCAGACAGACACCAAGCACAGAACTTTTCGGCATCATCCACCGGCAGTTTAGCTACGGTATAGAACGCTCCCATCGGAATAGGCGAATAGACTCCCGGAATACGGTTCAATCCGTCAATCAAGCACTTACGGCGCTCTACGTATTCATCGTACATTTCACGTGAATATTCTTCCGGTTCATCAAGTGAAGCCTCAGCGGCAATCTGCCCAATCAACGGAGGACTCAGACGAGCCTGACAGAACTTCATGACCGCCTTGCGCACCTCTTCATTCTTGGTAATCAGGGCACCGATACGGATTCCACATTCCGAATAACGTTTCGATACAGAGTCTATCAGCACAACATTCTGCTCAATTCCTTCCAGATGACATGCAGATATATAAGGAGAACCGGTATAAATAAATTCGCGATAGACCTCATCGGAGAACAGGAACAAATCGTACTTCTTCACCAGATCACGAATCTGATTCATTTCACGGCGGGTATACAGATAACCTGTCGGATTATTCGGATTACAAATCAAGATACCTTTGGTACGCTCATTGATCAGTTCTTCAAACTTTTCTACCTTCGGCAAAGAGAACCCTTCATCGATTGTTGTAGTAACCGTACGAATCACCGCACCAGCCGAAATGGCAAATGCCATATAGTTAGCATAAGCAGGCTCGGGCACAATGATTTCATCTCCCGGGTTCAGGCAGCTCATAAATGCAAACAATACCGCTTCCGATCCTCCGGTCGTGATGATAATATCATCAGCATCAAGGTTTATATCATATTTCTTATAATAGCCTACCAGTTTTTCGCGGTAACTGCGATAACCCTGACTCGGGCTGTATTCAAGCACCGTACGGTCGATATGACGAATCGCATCGAGGGCCGCTCGTGGAGTAGGCAGGTCCGGCTGACCGATATTCAGGTGATACACATGAATTCCTCTTCCCTTTGCAGCTTCAGCCAGAGGAGCCAGTTTACGAATAGGCGACTCAGGCATCTCGTTTCCTCTAATGGATATTTGTGGCATAAATTAACAATTTGATTTAAATGTGGCTACAAATATAGCCCGAAAGAACAAAACGCACAACTTTTCTTATAAAATAAATCCGACACTCCACCGTCAAGAAAGCCTAAACAGGCTCTAAACTCTATCAAAAAACATAAAAACTCTTCACAACTTCAAGCCTGCAAACGGAAAAAAAATGTATATTCGTAATTGTAAAACTATTAGATATTAAGCTATGAATCTATACCTGATTATATTCACATCCGGAAGTTATAAAATGGAACAGACTTACCAGAACCATAAGGAACTCTTCATGGCTTTGGAAAAACATTTTACGCTCCATTTAGTCAATCACACAGAAACGGAAAGTATCCCGCCCAATGCATACAAGCTGGCATTTATTGCAAGCGGAGGCGTGGAAGATTCCGTTATCAGAAACTTCAGCATACTGCCCTACCCGATTACACTGCTTGCCGACGGACTGAACAATTCACTTGCCGCCGCACTGGAAATAGCCGCATGCGTACGCAATAAAGACATGAAAGTACGCATCATCCACGGACAAGTAGCCGACATGGCAGAACAAGTCTTGCGACATCATAAAGCCTTTGCAGCCAAGCGCTCGCTGAAAGGCAAGCGCATCGGCGTAATCGGGACACCGGCTCCGTGGCTGGTAGCCAGTCATGTAGATTATCTTCTGGCCAGCCAGCGCTGGGGAGTAAACTACATCGATATTCCGCTTCAGGAAGTTTACAAGCGTTTTTATAACATAACCGATGACGAAATCGGGCTGGAAGCCACTATTTTCGCCAACAAAGCCAAAGCTTGTCAGGACACAACTCCGGAAGAACTTTTAAAAGCCATGCGACTCTACAAGGCTATCAAGCAGCTATGTACTTCTGAACAGCTGGATGCCGTAGCATTGTCCTGCTTCTCGCTGGTCAAGCAACTAAAGACAACCGGCTGTCTGTCTCTTTCATTATTAAACAACGAAGGAATCCCCGCAGGATGCGAAGGCGACTTGCAGGCCATCATGACCATGCTCATGGCGAAAGCCGTTACCGGACAACCGTCATTTATGGGAAATCCGTCATTCATTGATACCAAACGCAACGAGCTGCTGCTGGCTCACTGCACCATTGCCACCAAAATGGTAAACGACTTTATCATACGCGACCATTTTGAAACCCAAAGCGGTATCGCCATACAGGGAATGATGCACGAAGGAGATGTGACACTTTTCAAGTGCGGAAGTGAATGTCTGGACGAATATTATCTGGCAGAAGGATATCTTACCGAGAACACGAACCTGTCGACTTCATGCCGTACGCAGTTCAAGATCAAGCTCAACAAGCCCGTAAGTTACTTCCTGACCAATCCGCTGGGGAATCATCACATTCTGTTACAAGGGAATCACGCCGCTGAGCTCCAGGAGTTCATGCAGCAGAACCGATGCAAGTTGCGCGAGTAAGCAAATAAATTATTTATGTAAGGGTTTTAATTAAAATTTTAGTGTAAATTTGCATGAACATTGTCAAACTAACACAGAAAGAAAATCATTATGATGCATAATTGGTTCGAATGTAAAATCCGCTACGAGAAAGTAGCGGAAAACGGCATGAACAAAAAAGTAACAGAACCTTACCTAGTAGACGCACTCAGTTTTACAGAAGCGGAGTCACGCATTATTGAAGAAATCACCCCTTTTATCAGTGGAGAATTTACCGTAGCCGACATCAAGCGTGCCAACTACAGCGAGTTGTTCCCTTGCGAAGAAGATGCAGCCGACCGCTGGTTCAAGTGCAAGCTGTACTTCATTACGCTCGATGAAAAAAGCGGAGCCGAAAAGAAAACAGCGACAAACGTGCTGGTACAGGCTGCCGATTTGCGTGATGCCGTAAAGAAACTGGACGAAGGCATGAAAGGAACCATGGCCGATTATTCCATCGCTTCGATTGCAGAAACTGCCATCATGGATGTATATCCCTATTCTGCCGAACCGGATGTAAAGCCTGAATTTCCGGATGCCGATAAAAGATAATACTCAAAAAAACAAATCTGATAATGGATATTCAAACTAATTTAAAGGAAGTGGTAGCGGAATTGCCGGAAAACGTCCGTCTGGTAGCCGTATCGAAATTTCATCCTGCCGAAGCCATCGAAGCAGCCTATGCTGTCGGACAGCGCATTTTCGGCGAAAGCAAGGAACAGGAATTATCGGGGAAATACGAAAAACTGCCGAAAGACATCGAATGGCATTTCATCGGACACCTGCAAACCAACAAGGTAAAGTACATTGCACCTTACATTGCAATGATACATGCCGCCGACTCCTATAAATTATTGGCTGAAGTCAACAAACAAGCTGCCAAGTATAACCGCGTCATCCCCTGCCTGCTCGAGATACACATCGCGCAGGAAGAAAGCAAATACGGATTTACATTCGACAGTTGCAGGGAGATGCTTCGCGCGGGAGAATGGAAAAGCCTGAATCATGTCTGCATAGCAGGCGTCATGGGCATGGCTACAAACACAGACGACACGACAGAAATTGCCAAAGAATTTCATTCACTGAAAACATTCTTCGACGAACTGAAAAAGGATTATTTTTTCGATCGTCCGGAATTTCGTGAAATATCCATGGGTATGTCGCACGACTATCCGATAGCTGTAAAAGAAGGAAGTACGATGGTACGTGTGGGAAGCAAAATTTTTGGAGAAAGAATCTATTAAAATCTAATTAATATGGCACAACTAAAAACAACATTCGCAGGACTGGCACTTGAAAACCCGATTATCATCAGTAGTTCGGGACTGACTAACAGTGCGGAAAAAATTAAAAAACTGGAAGAAGCCGGCGCAGGAGCAGTAGTCTTGAAGTCCGTTTTCGAGGAACAAATCAACATGCAGGCAGGCTCCATGCAGGGATACGGTTCCCCCGAAGCTGACGATTATCTGGGAGCATACGTACGCTCGCACGCGCTGAACGAACATATCAGCCTGATAGAAGAAACAAAGAAAACATGTCATATCCCCGTTATCGCAAGCATTAACTGCTACAGCGACAGCGAATGGGTGGACTTTGCAGAAATGATGGAAAAGGCCGGAGCCGATGCCCTGGAACTGAACATCCTGTCTTTGCAGACCGACAAAGACTATACCACGGGAAGCTTCGAACAGCGTCACATCGAAATACTCCGCCACATCAAGAAAGTTGTAAAAATCCCCGTAATCATGAAACTGGGAAGCAACTTCACCAATCCGGTTTCTCTCATCAACCAGCTTTATGCCAACGGAGCCGCAGCTGTAGTTCTGTTCAACCGTTTCTATCAGCCGGATATCAATATCGATACGATGACCTTTACCAATGCCAACGTTATGAGCACTCCGAATGAGCTAGCCGACCGCCTGCGCTGGACAGCCATCGCTTCGGCAGCCGTACCACGCCTGGATTATGCTATTTCTGGTGGCGTACACTGTGGAAAGGGTGTCATCAAATCAATCCTGGCAGGCGCAGCAGCTGTAGAAGCATGCAGCGTGATTTACCAGTACGGTGCCAAGGAAATTGAAAACATGAAGAAAGAACTGGCTGAATGGATGGACGATAAAGGCTACGAAAGCCTGTCGCAGTTTAAAGGCAAGATGAATGCCGAAGCTGCCGGCGACATCAATCCATTTGAACGTACACAGTTCATGAAATACTACAGCAGCAGAGAAGAATAAATATTTTCCGCTGTACAAAAATCCGGCAAGTCCTTGTTCGTGGGGATTTGCCGGATTTTTTATTATTCAAATGACATCTTTGGAATGATATCCATCAGGTTCTCAACGACTTACTTTCAACAAAACAAATATCAACATCTGATTCTTCCTCCCTCAAAATTGTATTTTTTTGCCTTGCCCTTCATTTTTTTCGGCAAAGTGTGTTACATTTCGCACAAACTTGCGTCTAAGTATATGAGAAACTAAAAAAAAACATTGCTTATGAAAACATCAAAACTTGCAGCCACACTAGGCATTGCACTGGCATTGATAACAGTCGAAAGCTGTTCCCTCTCCATAGACGGAAAGACCATCAAGCCAAGCAACAAATACGTTACCAAGAAAATAGAACTCAGCGATATCGGCTCCATCAAATCCTCTACCTCGATAGATGTAATCTATACGCAGAGCTCAGGCAAGACTTACGCTGAAATCTATGCTCCCGACAACATCATTCCGTACGTAAAAGTACATCAGAATGGAGATAAACTGGAAGTCGGCTACAATTTTCCCAAAGGAGAATCACTCTCCATAAGGGGAAAATACGAATGCGAAGTAAAAGTCTTTGCTCCTGAAGTGACGGCATTTGCCACTTCCAGTTCTTCCGACATCACGCTTGCCAGCCCGCTGAAAACAAACAAGGATGTCACTCTCACAACCTCAAGCAGCGGTGACATCGATGCCGGCAGAATCCAGTGTAAAAACCTGAATATTCAAACCTCCAGCAGCGGTGATATTGCCATCAAAGACGTGACATGCCACGTGCTGGAGGCATCTACCAGCAGCAGCGGCGACTTGAAAATCGATGACGCACACTGCAACGAGGCCAGTCTTCATTCCAGCTCATCGGGCGACTGCCAGATTCAGTCATTATCGTGTGCAGGCAGCGTACAGGCCCTGACTGGTTCTTCCGGCGACATCCGTCTGTCCGGACAGTGTGCCACCGCCGAATATTCATCTCAGTCGAGCGGCAGTATCTACGCCCAAGACCTGAAGGCCGCACAAGTCAGTGCCAGCGCCAGCTCGGGAGGCGACATTCTATGTCACGCAACCGAATCGTTATCTGTCAGTACAAGCAGCGGAGGTGAAATTCGTTATGCAGGCAATCCGCGTCAGGTTACCGGAAAAACGGAAAATGTGTCTAAGCTATAATAAGATTATGCCTACGGCTTCTGTTGTAAAGCCGCCCAGAAAACTCATATCTTTTGTACGAAAAAAATATTTTTTTGTACAAAAGATATTTTTTTTCGTACAAATCTATCTTACCCCCCGCCCGTCTTTCCATACACTCACCGGGGCGTTTTCCGCAAATTATTCCGCAAATGCTCACAGACCGCAGCAATTAGCATTTTTCTGTCAGACCGGTACGAACCAAGCAATATCCGATTTTGTTTTAAGCAAAAAACAGAACAAAATATCCCGAGATACATTTTTTGGATATAAGCTCTCAAAAGCCATCATAACACGTCGTATAAATTTGGAATACTAAGAATTAAACAATATCTTTGCACAATAAGGCACCTTTTGTGCATTACTAAAAATTCATTCTATGGAAAAAAGTTTCATTGCCTTTGTAGAGAAAAGCATCAAGGAAAACTGGGACCTGGATGCACTGACCGATTATAAAGGTGCAACCCTACAATACAAGGACGTTGCCCGCAAAATAGAAAAGTTACACATTCTGCTGGCAGAAAGCGGTATCAAACCGGGCGACAAAGTAGCCGTGTGCGGACGCAACAGTTCACACTGGGGGGTAGCCTTCCTTGCCATACTGACCTACGGGGCAGTAGCTGTACCTATCTTACATGAATTTAAGGCAGACAATATACACAATATCGTAAACCACTCGGAGGCACGCCTCCTTTTTGTAGGCGACATGGTATGGGAAGCCCTGAACGAAGCGGAAATGCCTTTACTGGAAGGTATCATCCTGATGACGGACTTTACCCTGCTGGTATGCCGCAGCAAACAGCTGGAGTATGCTCGAGAGCATCTGAATGAACTGTTCGGAAAGAAGTTTCCGCGCAACTTCCGTCGCGAACATGTAGCATATCGCCGCGATGAACCGGAGGAACTGGCGGTAATCAACTACACTTCGGGAACGACAAGTTTCTCGAAAGGCGTAATGCTCCCCTACCGTTCTCTGTGGTCGAACACCCAGTTTGCATTCGAAGTACTTCCGCTGAAACCGGGCGACAAAGTCGTATCCATGCTTCCCATGGCACACATGTACGGACTGGCCTTCGAATTTCTGTACGAGTTTGCCAGCGGCTGTCACGTGTTCTTCCTCACCCGCATGCCCAGCCCGAAGATTATCTTCCAGGCATTTTCCGAAGTCAAGCCGCACATCGTCATCGCTGTGCCACTGATTATCGAAAAAATCATCAAGAAAAACGTCTTGCCCAAACTGGAAACGCTCAAGATGAAGATGCTGCTGAAGGTCCCCATCATCAACGACAAGATAAAAGCCGCTGTACGCGAGCAAATGATCAAAGGGTTCGGAGGCAATTTCTACGAGGTCATCGTGGGTGGTGCCGCCTTTAATCAGGAAGTGGAAAAACTGCTGAAAAGTATCGATTTCCCTTATACCGTAGGATACGGAATGACAGAATGCGGACCAATCATCTGCTACGAAGACTGGAAACGTTTCCGCATGGGCTCGTGCGGAAAGGCTGCTCCGCGCATGGAAGTACGCATTGACAGTCCCGACCCGCAGCACATCGTGGGCGAGATTCTGACACGCGGCGACAACGTGATGCTGGGATATTATAAAAATGAAGAGGCAACAAAACAAATTTTCGATGCCGACGGATGGCTGCATACAGGTGATCTGGGAATCATGGACGAGGAAGGTAACGTCACCATCAAGGGACGAAGCAAGAACCTGCTGCTCGGTCCTTCCGGACAAAACATCTATCCGGAAGAAATAGAGGAAAAGCTGAACAATCTTCCGTATGTAGCCGAAAGTATCGTCATACAGCAAAACGACAACAAGCTGGCTGCGCTGATCTATCCAGACTTTGACGAGGCTTATTCTCAGGGCATGAGCAACAAGGATATAGAGGTCGCCATGGAAGAAAACCGCGTTACCCTGAACTCCGAGCTGCCGGCTTACTCACAAATTTCACGAATCAAAATCTATCCTGAAGAGTTCGAGAAAACTCCGAAAAAGAGCATCAAGCGATTCCTCTATCAGGACGTAAAATAAATACGGATGAAACTCAGCACAAAAATGATAAGCGTGTTCCTGTCAGGATGTATTCTGGCAGGAACAACTCCTTTATACGCACAGACGCGCAACAATAAAGGATTGAAAAAGGGAGCAAACTTAGCTATCAATATCACCAACAAGAAAAAAGATCCTCCACGTACTTACGTAAATCTTGGACTGATAAGCAACTATCCCTGCCTGACCGGACTGGGGATAAATGCAATATCGAGTATCACGCATTATCATTCCAAAGGTTTTCAGGTGGCCGGTATCACCAACGTGACAGGACTGAACGCAGCCGGATTCCAGTTTTCGGGTATAGCCAACGTAACGGGAAAAAACACACAAGGCGTTACGATAGCGGGCTTGATGAACGTAACCGGTAACTCCATGTCGGGCATCGCCCTGTCTACCCTCGGCAATGTGACAGGACTGGACGAAAGCGGAGTATCCATCAGCGGACTGATTACCGTTGCAGGCAGAAACAGTTCCGGACTGCATGTGGCCGGACTTGCCAATGTCACCAGAAGAACACAGAGAGGCGTGGTTATAGGAGGATTGATGAACGTAGCCGGAGAATCGATGAACGGCGTGCAACTGACCAGCCTGCTGAATGTGGCCGGAACCAAAAACAATGGCGTACAGCTCGCCGCATTGGGAAACATTGCCGTAGAAAACCATGGATTACAGCTTGGAATCGCAAACTACGGCGATCAGAACAGGGGCTTACAGGCCGGTATCGCCAATGTAGCTTCACAGACCAGCAAGGGCTTGCAGCTGGGAATATTCAATATCAGTCAGGATAGTACAGCACATCAAATCGGGTGCATCAACATCAATCCGCAAACCCATGTGCAGATGATTATCTCGGGAGGAAATCTCAACAAGGTAAATGTAGCGGTACGCTTTAAAAACCGACATACCTATACAGAATGGGGAGCAGGAGCTTTCTATCTGGATTTAGACCGTAAACTTTCTGCTTCGGCTTTTTATAGAGGAGGCGTATACTGCTCTCTTCTTCCACGGCTGGAGCTGAGTGCCGATGCAGGATTCTATCATATTGAAACACTCGACAACAAGAACGAAGGGCTTCCAGCTCGCCTGTATGCCTTACAGCCGCGCGTCAACCTGGAATACCGTCTGGGACGTAAGATAGGCATATTTGCTTCGGGAGGATATAGCTGGACCCGTCAGTATGGGCATAGCCGGATATTCGACCATAAGGCTACCTTCGAAGCAGGAATCGTCTTGTTCTAAGCATCCAACGGTGGAAGAATTTACCCCCCCCATTCTACAAAAAAGAAGCTGTTTCAAAATGAAAAACTGAGATAGACTTACTTATAATCTATAAGTTACAACATAAAAATCTCCTACTTTTGTCTTTGTTTTCTTCAATTACAGGACTAAAAGTAGGAGATTTTTTATTTATAAGTTTCAATCTATAAGATTTTTACTTTTCAATTCTATTTTGAAACAGTCTCTTTCGACTATTTATAACGAAAGAAAAACTCTTTCCTTATCCGTTCAAACTGGCAGAACGTACCCTACTCAAGGTTTCGGGTGTCATCTGAAGCAAGGATGCAATATAAACCAACGGTGCACGTTTCAAGATTTCAGGGTGCAACTGAAGTAACCTGTTGTAACGTTCGTGAGCAGGCTCAAAACGAATCGTATCAGCTTTTATCTGCGACTCAATCAACGAATGTTCAAAGAACCTTCTATATAAGACACCTATATTGGCATGTTCCACCGAAAGACGTTCTATATCCTTCTTCCCGACTTCCCAAATAATGGAAGGCTCCAGAGCCTCAATCATCAAACGCGTAGGCTCCTGCTTCAGATAGCTTTCCAGACAGATTATCAGTCCGCCTTCATATCCGATGTGTTCCGTTACATCCTTATCGTACTTAAAGTAAAACTGACGGGTCATACCTTTCTCAATATATCGCATGCAGTCGCACACATCACCTTCATTCAGAATAATCTCCCCTTTTTTATACTTCTTGCAAACCAGGATATCCGCCATGGCATGAACACTTTCCCGCTCCAACACAACCTGATAGTCAGCAGCTATTTGACGTACAATTTCAACACTAGTCATCACACAATCTCCTTTTGCCTTACATTAATACTATGTTCTCTATCTCACTTTAATGCGATCGAAACCTTCTCCAAAGACTCCGATTACCGCACTTTGGGAAACAAATGCCCCCGGATCGATATCCTTTATCAGACGGAATATGGTATTCGATTCAGTTTTCTTTGCCAGCACGAACATCATTTTCACATTGTTATGTGTATAACATCCTACTCCATCGATAAAGGTTACCCCACGGTGCAAATCCAGATTGATACGTCTGCCTATTTCTTCGTATTTGGAAGATATGATGAAAAACTGTACAGACAGACGTGCACTGTTTACAACCTGATCCAGTACAAAGCTAGATACGAACAATACTACATAACCGTACACCACACGTTCCCAGTCATGCAAGACAAGATAACTGGACGAGATAATGATAATATCGCACATCAAGATAACACGTCCCAGCGAAATATCACGATATTTATTGACAATGGCAGCAATGATATCCGTACCGCCCGTACTTCCGTTGGCCGAAAACGCTACGCCGATACCGCCACCACAGAATGAAGCTCCCAGCACACAGGCCATGAACGGTTGGTCATGTATCAAACTTCCTTTAACAAAATCTTGTATGATAGCCAGCAGTATAGTCAATACCGCAACTGCCCAAATAGTCTTCAGACAAAATTTAAGTCCCAGAATTTTCAGCGCAAGCAGCAGCAAGAGAAAATTAATAATTAAATAAGTATACTGTACAGGAAAACCTGTCGCCCAGAAAACAATAGATGCTATACCCGGAACTGCCCCCGATGGAATATCATTAGGCAACAAAAACACCGTCCAACCAATACCATACATAAGCATGCCCAAAGCAATCATCAAATAGTCTTTAGTTTCTCTAAAGAGCTTCTGTGATTTTGTAACCGGTTTCATTTGATTCATCTCTCCAATTATAAGTTATAGTTTTTGAATTTGCTGACACAAAATTATAAAAAAATCACCTATAATAATAGAAAGGAGATAATTTTCTTACAAAAACAAAGAAAAGGAAATAAGACGGTTTTGTAGATCGTATAAATTTCGTAATTTTGTCCCGAATTGGGATAAACAGTTAGAAGCATACTACAAATATATCATGGCATTAGTAAACGAACATTTCCTGAAACTGCCGAACAATTACTTTTTTTCCGACATCGAAAAAAAGATCAATCTGTTCAGGGTAACTCACCCAAAGGCTGAAATCATACGCTTGGGTACAGGAGATGTCACCTTACCTCTGCCACATGCCTGTACGGAAGCCATGCATCGGGCGGTAGAAGAGATGTCCAATCCCGCGACGTTCCGTGGCTACGGTCCCGAAGAAGGCTATCATTTTCTGATAAACGAAATCATCAAGAACGACTATGTGCCGAGAGGGGTACACTTGGAACCCGGTGAAATTTTCATCAGCGACGGAAGTAAAAGCGATACGGGAAGTATCGGCGACATCCTGCGCCACGATAACAGCATTGGAGTGACTGACCCGATTTATCCGGTTTACATCGATTCGAATGTTTCATGCGGACGTGCCGGAGAATTGCAAAGCGACGGGAAATGGAGCAATGTGGTCTATATGCCCTGCCTTCCCGAGAACGATTTTATCCCTCAAATACCCAGTCAGCGCATTGACATCGTTTATTTATGCTACCCCAATAATCCCACCGGAACAGTACTCAGCAAGAGCGAACTGAAGAAATGGGTGAATTACGCGCTTCAGAACGACACCCTGATCATCTTCGATGCTGCCTACGAAGCATACATCCAGAATCCGGAAATACCTCATTCCATTTATGAAATTAAAGGAGCCCGAAAAGTAGCCATAGAGTGCAGAAGCTTTTCGAAAACGGCAGGATTCACCGGAGTCCGCTGCGGCTACATGGTAATACCCAAGGAAATAACAGCAGCCACCCTGACAGGACAACGTATTCCGCTCAACCCGATGTGGAAACGTCATCAGGAGGTTAAATTCAACGGAACATCTTATATCACCCAACGGGGAGCAGAAGCAGTTTATACGCCGGAGGGAAAAGAAGAAGTAAAAGCAAACATCCAATATTATATGGAAAATGTACAGATCTTAAAAAAAGCATTTCACGAACTGGGCCTGAAGGTTGCAGGAGGCGACGACGCTCCTTATCTCTGGGTTCAGACACCTAAAGGAATGTCTTCCTGGAAGTTCTTCGACAAACTACTGTACGAAGCCTATATAGTAGGAACTCCCGGAGTCGGTTTCGGACCAAGTGGAGAAGGATACATGCGCTTTACCGGTTTCGGAAAAAGAGAGCACTGCAAAGAGGCAATACAGCGTCTTCGCCGGTGTTTGTAATACAGTAAAAAATATTTAGGAGAAGAACAACATAAAAATTATTTTAGGTATTATGTCAAAATTAAGATTCAGAGTTGTAGAAAAAGCGTTTCATAAGAAACCAGTCGAAGTTACTCCACCGACAGAACGCCCGAGTGAATATTTCGGAAAATACGTATTCAACAGGGAAAAAATGTTCAAGTATCTTCCCAGCAAGGTCTATGCCAAACTGGTAGACGTCATCGACAATGGAGCTGCCCTCGACAGAAGCATTGCAGATGAAGTTGCTGCCGGAATGAAAAAATGGGCAACAGAACTGGGTGTGACTCACTACACTCACTGGTTTCAGCCGCTGACAGAAGGTACGGCTGAGAAACACGATGCCTTCGTTGAACACGACGGAAAAGGCGGTATGCTGGAGGAATTTTCGGGTAAGCTCCTTGTACAGCAGGAAGCAGACGGCTCTTCATTCCCTAACGGCGGTGTAAGAAATACCTTCGAGGCCCGCGGATACAGTGCGTGGGATCCTTCTTCACCTGTATTTGTCGTAGACGATACATTATGTATCCCGACTGTTTTCATCGCATACACAGGAGAATCTCTGGATTACAAGGCTCCGCTGCTGAAAGCCATTCAGGCTGTTACGAAGTCGGCGCTCGATGTAATGCACTATTTCGACCCTTCGGTGAAGAAAGTCATTTCTTACCTTGGCTGGGAGCAGGAATACTTCCTGGTAGACGAAGGACTGTATGCCGCACGTCCCGACCTGCTGCTTACCGGACGTACCCTGATGGGACATGAAGCATCGAAGAACCAACAGCTGGAAGACCATTATTTCGGTGCCATTCCTCCTCGTGTAGCTGCCTTTATGAAAGACCTTGAGATACAGGCTCTGGAATTAGGTATCCCTGTAAAGACCCGTCATAATGAGGTTGCCCCCAACCAGTTTGAGCTGGCTCCTATCTACGAAGAATGTAATCTGGCCGTAGACCACAACATGCTTATCATGTCACTGATGCGTAAGATAGCACGTAATCACGGCTTCCGCGTACTGCTTCACGAAAAACCGTTCAAGGGAGTCAATGGATCGGGTAAGCACAACAACTGGTCACTGGGTACAGACAACGGTACACTGCTGATGGCCCCGGGAAAAACCTCGGAAGAAAACCTGCGCTTTATCACATTCGTGGTAAATACCCTGATGGCCGTATATCACCACAACGGACTGCTGAAAGCATCTATCATGAGTGCAACCAACGCTCATCGTCTGGGTGCTCACGAGGCACCTCCTGCCATTATATCTTCTTTCCTGGGGACTCAGTTAAGCAAGGTACTCGACCACATGGAAGAAAGTACCAACAACGATCTGGTATCGCTGGGCGACAAACAGAGTATGCGTCTGGACATTCCGCAAATACCGGAACTGCTGATAGACAATACTGACCGTAACCGTACTTCACCTTTCGCATTTACAGGAAACCGTTTTGAGTTCCGTGCTCCCGGTTCAGAGGCTAACTGTGCCAGTGCCATGATTGCGCTGAATACAGCCGTAGCCGAACAGCTCATCGCTTTCAAGAAGGATGTCGATACATTGATCGAAAAGGGAGAACCGAAGATTTCGGCCATTATCCAGGTTATCCGTGGATACATCAAAGAATGCAAGCCTATCCGCTTCGACGGTAACGGATATAGTGACGAATGGAAAGAAGAAGCTGCCCGCCGTGGTCTGGACTGTGAAACCAGCTGTCCGCTGATCTTCGATAATTACTTGAAGCCGGAAACCATCCGCATGTTCGAGTCTACCGGAGTCATGAACCGTAAGGAACTCGCAGCACGCAACGAGGTGAAATGGGAAATGTACACCAAAAAGATACAGATCGAAGCACGTGTACTGGGCGACCTGGTGATGAACCATGTAGTTCCTGTGGCTATTGAATACCAGACCAAGCTGATAGACAATGCCTACAAGATGAAATCGCTCTTCCCTGCTGAAGAAGCAGCTACCCTGTCGGCCGAGAATCTGGCAATTATTAAGGAAATAGCCGAACATACAGCATATATCAAAGAACATGTAGATGCAATGGTAGAAGCTCGTAAAGTAGCGAACCGCATCACGACCGAACGCGAAAAAGCAATCGCTTACCACGATAATATCGCACCGATGCTGGAACAGATCCGTTATCATATCGACAAGCTCGAACTGATTGTTGATGACCAGATGTGGACACTGCCTAAGTATCGCGAATTGTTATTCGTACGCTAAACAAATTATTTTTGCCATAAAAAGGGCACAGAGTTACACAAGAACGGTTCTTATCTTTTCTTTGTGTCGCTCTGTGTCCTTTGTGGTGATAATAATTTATTTTTATGTATCTTTACAACATGGAATGGTTATATAATTTATTTTTTGAACATACAGCATTGCAGGCAGTTGTCATACTGTCGCTCATCATATCTATCGGACTCGGATTAGGGAAATTACATATCTGTGGAGTATCTCTTGGGGTTACTTTTGTGTTTTTTATGGGAATTTTTGCCGGCCATCTAGGCTTTTCCATCGCCCCTCAGATGCTGACCTATGCCGAGAGTTTCGGACTCGTCCTGTTTGTTTATGCACTAGGTCTACAAGTGGGTCCCGGTTTTTTCAGTTCTTTCCAGCGAGGAGGATACAAGCTGAATTTGTTGGGACTGGGAGTCATTCTGCTAGGTACAGTGATGGCAGTTGCACTTACGACAATAACTCCAATTTCAATGCCCGACATGGTTGGTATCTTGTGCGGAGCAACGACTAATACTCCCGCCCTGGGTGCCGCACAGCAGACCTTAAAGCAGCTGGGAGAATCAACCAGTGGTGCTGCCTTAAGTTGTGCTGTGACCTATCCGCTAGGTGTGGTTGGAGTCATATTGGCTATCATTGTAGTCAGAAAATTATTCGTACGTCCTTTTGACATGGAGCAACACGAACACGAAGACCCCAACCAGACTTATATTGCAACATTTCAGGTACACAACCCTGCTGTATTCAATAAAAGTATTCACGATTTGGTCTACGTCAGTACAATCAAATTCGTCATTTCACGTTTGTGGAGAAACGGACAAGTCTGTATCCCTACTTCTGAAAAAGTTATAAAAGAAAACGACCGATTACTGGTCGTAACAACAGAAAAAGATGTACAGGCTTTGACAATCCTTTTTGGGGAACAAGAAAAGAAAGACTGGAACAAGGAAGATATTGACTGGGATGCCATAGACAGCCAGCTGATATCCAAACACATCGTTATTTCACGTCCGGAAATAAACGGCAAGAAACTGGGTTCACTCCGACTGAGAAACATGTATGGAATAAACATCAGCCGTGTATTGCGTAGTGGTGTACAACTGCTGGCTACTCCCGAACTAGTTTTACAATTAGGAGACCGACTGACTGTTGTAGGTGAAGCCGCCGCTATCAAGAATGTGGAAAAAGTATTAGGCAATACTGTCAAAACGCTGAAAGATCCTAACCTTGCCTCTATCTTTATCGGAATCGTCTTAGGACTGGTTGTAGGTTCGATACCTATTGCCATCCCGGGAATTAGTTCGCCTGTCAAGCTAGGACTGGCTGGAGGTCCGATTATCGCTGGTATTCTGATAGGTTCATACGGCCCGCGCCTGCACTTAGTGACCTATACAACCCGCAGCGCCAGCCTGATGCTCCGCGGTATCGGCCTGTCGCTCTATCTTGCTTGCCTGGGACTAGATTCAGGAGCACACTTCTTCGACACGGTCATGCGCCCTGAAGGAGCACTGTGGATAGGTATAGGCTTTCTCATCACGTTTATACCTGTAGTCATAATGGCACTGGTATCTCTCCGTCTATGCAAGATGGACTTTGGCAATACATGCGGCATGCTTTGTGGAAGCATGGCCAACCCAATGGCCCTGAATTATGCAAACGATATTATTCCGAATGATAATCCGGCTATCAGCTATGCTACCGTCTATCCGCTCGGTATGTTTGTTCGCGTAATCATCGCCCAACTTATTTTAATGATATTCTTATAACTATTCTAACCTGAACAATAACATGAAAATTTACAAACAAATCACACAGGAAATGATTCAGAAAGATATCCGTTACCTGGAACTTCTTTCGCATAGTTTTCCTACAATCGCTGCTGCAAGCACCGAAATTATTAACCTGGAGGCAATTATGAATCTGCCCAAGGGAACGGAACATTTTCTGGCCGACCTGCATGGAGAATACGAAGCGTTTCAGCATGTTCTGAGAAATGCTTCCGGAGCCATCAAACGGAAAGTAAATGAGATTTTCGGCAATACGTTGCGTGAATCGGAGAAGAAAGAAATCTGCACATTGATATACTACCCTGAACAAAAGCTTCAATTAGTAAAAGAAGTGGAGACAGACCTAGTAGACTGGTATGTCATCACACTAAACCAGTTAGTAAAAATTTGTCAGAACGTATCGTCTAAATATACCCGCTCCAAGGTTCGCAAGGCACTGCCTGAAGAGTTCTCCTATATCATACAGGAATTGCTTCACGAAAGCAGCATGGAGCCTAACAAGCAGGCATACATCAATGTGATTATCAGCACAATTATTGACACACACCGTGCCGACGACTTTATCGTTGCCATGTGTAACTTGATACAACGGCTTACCATCGATTCTTTGCATATCCTGGGCGACATATTCGACCGTGGTCCAGGCCCCCATATCATTATGGACACATTATGCAACTATCACAACTTCGATATCCAATGGGGTAACCATGATATTTTATGGATGGGAGCTGCTTCGGGAAACAACTGTTGTATTGCCAACGTGCTCCGTCTTGCCATGCGATACGGAAACCTGTCCGCTTTGGAAGACGGTTACGGCATCAACCTGCTTCCACTGGCAACATTTGCCATGGAAATGTATGCCGACGATCCATGCAAGTGCTTTACCCCCAAGATAGACAAGGAAGTCAGTCCATACAATGAAAAGACTATCCGCCTGATTGCACAAATGCATAAGGCCATCAGTATTATCCAGTTTAAACTGGAAGCAGAAACAATTCTCCGCCGGCCCGAGTTTGAAATGAAAGACCGGCTACTGCTGGAACACATCGATTTCGATCGTAAGGTCATTACTCTGGACGGACAAGAATATGCCTTGCGCGACGGATTGTTCCCAACAGTCGATCCGGCCGACCCATATAAGCTAACAGAAGAAGAAAAGGACATCGTACAAAAGCTGCATAACTCATTTACCGGCAGTGAAAAACTGCGTACGCACATGAAATGCCTCTTCCGCTACGGCTGCATGTATAATGTTTGTAACTCTAACCTGTTGTTTCATGCTTCCATGCCTCTCAATGAAGACGGTTCACTGAAAGAAATAAATATTCTCGGCAAGAAATACAAGGGTAAAGCTCTGCTGAGCAAGGTTGGACAGCTGATACGTACTGCTTATTTCGCAGAAAACGATAATGAAGAAAAAGCTTTTGCCCTCGACTACGTATGGTACTTATGGTGCGGAAAGAACTCCCCTGCTTTCGACAAGAGTAAGATGGCAACCTTTGAACGTTATTTCCTGGCTGACAAAGAAACCCATAGAGAGGTAAAAGGATATTATTATACTTTACGCGACCGGGAAGATATATGTGATATGATCATGGATGAATTCGACGTAGAAGGAGAACATCGTCATATCATCAACGGACACGTACCGGTAAAAGCCGTAAAAGGAGAAAAGCCTATCAAAGCTAACGGAAAACTGATGGTGATAGACGGAGGATTCTCCAAAGCCTATCAACCGGAAACAGGTATCGCCGGATATACACTGGTATATCACTCTCGCGGCTTCCAACTGGTTCAACACGAACCTTTCACATCTACTCAAAAAGCCATTGAAGAAGGGCTCGACATTAAATCGACAACACAGATAGTTGAAATGAGCAGTAAGCGCATGATGGTTAAAGATACCGATAAAGGAAAAGAATTGAGTATCCAAATAGAAGATTTGAAAAAGCTGCTCGTCGCTTATCGCACCGGTACGATCAAAGAAAAATCTCTATAGCTTTTAACTTGAAGCGAAAAGCAACCAAACAGAAAGAGCCATATCTTACTCTGAAAAGTTACTCAGAGTGATGATATGGCTCTTTCCCTATATTTGCCGTCGCCGTGCTACATCTTCTTCAGCAATCAGTCCGACAGAACGGCAGTTTGTTATACCATCTTGTTAGTTACCGTATCAGGAAATATCACTGTCGGCTTGAAAGTCTTAGCTTCCTCAAAGTCCATCAGAGCATACGACATAATAATTACCACGTCCCCAACCTGAACTTTACGGGCTGCTGCTCCGTTCAGACAAATGCACCCAGAACCACGTTCACCCTTTATTATATACGTTTCAAAGCGTTCGCCATTATTATTGTCTACAATCTGAACTTTTTCTCCTGCAATCATATTAGCAGCATCCATAAGGTCTTCATCAATAGTGATGCTTCCCATATAATTCAGATTAGCTTCGGTTACTGTCACACAGTGAATTTTCGATTTCAGCACTTCTATCATCATGGCCTTACTCCTTATATTTAATATTATCTATCAAGCGTACTTCGCCACAGAAAACAGTGATGCATCCTACAATATAATTGCTGTCCTCCCATAAATGTACAGTCTGCAATGAGGTTCCATCCACAATCTCAAAGTATTCCAGTCTTAATCCTTCCGATTCTGCAATCTTTGTTTCAACAAATGTCTTTGTTTCGTCAAGAGTATGTGTCTTGGCATATTCTACACTTGCAAATAAAGTTTTTGAAATCTGTAATGCCTGAGTACGCTGAACAGTACTTAAACGAGCGTTACGGCTACTTAATGCCAGCCCGTCTGCTTCACGTACAATCGGACATCCTACAATTTCAAGATTGAAAGGATACTTGCGTACCATTTCACGAATAATGGCTAACTGCTGAAAATCCTTTTCTCCAAAATAAGCACGCGTAGGCTCTACTATCAGGAAAAGTTTGCTCACGATCTGGCAGACTCCATTAAAATGCCCCGGACGATATTTACCCTCCATCACTGTATCAAGCGGCGCATAGCTGAACTGACGAGTATCTGGCTCCGGATAAATTTCTTCTACCGACGGAGCAAATACAAACGATGCCCCACATGCCTCCAGCAACTTACAATCGGCATCTAGTGTACGTGGATATTTCAATAAATCATTTTTGTCGTTAAACTGAGTGGGATTTACAAAATCGCTCACTACTACAATATCATTTTCGGCAACAGCACGTTTTACAAGCGAAGCGTGACCTGCATGCAAAGCCCCCATAGTAGGAACCAGTCCGATGGTCTTACCTTCCTTGCGAAGTGCATCCAACTCCGCACGAAGTTCTTGAATAGTTTGAATTAGCTTCATTTTCTTTGATTATTAAACTAATAGTTTTCTAAAATCGGGTGCAAAGTAACCACATTTTTACCACATAATAAAACAGATTGATAAAAAACAACAAAGTTTTTTATCTGCAAGATGTTTGCAAAATGAAATAGTTTCATTTGCAACACACTATTTTACAAGTCGTTAACAAACTATAAGGAATAAATAACAGAGCGTATTTGCCTTTCTCGTCCTTTTTTTTTATATCTTTGCAAAATGTTTATGAGCAACTAATAAAATAACATGAGCGCGAAAAAAGTATTATTCATTACACAAGAAATTACTCCCTACGTACCCGAAAGTGAATTATCTCTAATCGGTCAAAATTTGCCGCAAGCTATCCAAGACAAAGGACGTGAAATTCGTACATTTATGCCCAAATGGGGCAATGTAAACGAACGCCGCAACCAATTGCACGAAGTTATCCGTTTATCGGGAATGAACATCATCATAGATGATACTGATCATCCCCTGATTATTAAAGTAGCTTCTATTCAGGCTGCGCGCCGTCAGGTCTATTTTATCGATAATGATGATTATTTCCAGCACCGTCTGATGACTACCGACGAAGAGGGTAAGGAATATGAAGATAACGGCGAACGTGCTATTTTTTATGCCCGTGGTGTATTGGAAACCGTCAAGAAGCTTCGTTGGTGTCCGGATATAATCCACTGTCATGGATGGATGAGTGCAATAGTTCCTTTATTCATAAAAAAGGCATACTATGATGAACCGTCATTCAGAGATTCAAAAGTAATTTTCTCTGTCTACGGAAACGGATTCCAGTCCAATCTTGTTCCAAACTTTAAAGAACAAGTTTTATTCAGGGATATTACTCCAGAAGACTTAAGCATGATAAATGATCCCGTCAATCATGACGAATTATGCAAACTTGCTATCACCTATTCCGACGGAGTCATCCAAAATAGTGAAAATGTAAATCCGGCTATTATGGACTATGCACGTAGCCTTAATATTCCGGTGGTCGACTATCAACCCGCAGATACTTATGCTGATGCATGCAATGCTCTTTACGACAAAGTATGGGAAGAAGCCGAATAAACTCTCTTAACGTACAAAATTAAATTGAAACAATGAAACTCAAGTTCTTGGTAGCATTAGGAATTGCTGCCACACTCTACAGTTGTGATGACGAAACGACAGGAATCGGTCAGTTTGTAGCCGATGCTGACATGATTCCGGCAAAAGCCGATTCGTATACAATTGAAACAGAATCTTATCTGCTCGACTCCGTTTACTCTCGTTCCAGCACAGCTTATCTGGGCAAATTTACAGACGAGGATTACGGAACATTCAGTTCAGATTTTCTTGTTCAGATAAACTGTCCTGAAAACTTCATCTTACCCGACAGAATAGAAGAAATCACAACAGCCAAATTGGGATTGTATTATACCAGTTATTTTGGGGATTCACTTGCAAGTCTTCGTGTACAAATAGATCCTTTGACGAAAGTGATCAAAGACGACGGTACAGATAAAGGTTTATACTATAGCAATCTTGACCCGACAGAATATTACGATAAGAATGCTTCTCCTTTGGCTATAAAGGATTATTCAGCATACGACCGTACCGTTTCCGACTCTGTCAGAGAGGAAGACAGCTATTACCCTAACGTAGCCATTGATTTGGGTAGTGACTTCTGCAAGAACTTCTTGGAGAAATATAACTATACCGAAACTGTAAACGGCAAGACTGTTCATCCCTACTTCAAGGATTCTGAATCGTTCATTAATAATGTGTTAAAAGGATTCTATGTGCATACTACCAGTGGTGAAGGTTCTATTCTTTATATTTCCGATATCTATTTGCATCTGACCATAGCTTATTGGACAAAAACTTCGGAAGATAAAGATACGTTGGTACATACGGTTGTCCCGATGTCATCTACCAAAGAAGTATTCATGTCTACCCGTTTTCAGAATTCAGGCATGAAAGAATTAGTCAGTGATCCGAAATGTACGTATCTTAAAACACCAGCAGGGCTTTGCACAGAAGTCACTCTCCCCATTGAAGAAATGTACCAGGCACACAAGAACGATACACTGAATTCCATCTCTGTATCATTCCAGAAACTAAAAGACCAAAGTAATAATCCCTTTAAAATGGGTACCCCCAGTAATTTACTAATGGTACGAAAGGGTGAGATGAAAGATTTCTTCGAGAACAATAAAGTATATGATAACAAGACTACATTTATAGCTACATATAGTTCCAGTTCAAATTCTTACGAATTCTCCAAGTTAAACCGTCTGATATCCTACATATTCAGTGAAATCAGACCTGAAATTGAAAAAGGAGAAGAAGCATGGAATAAATGGAAAAGCGAACATAAAGACTACAATAAGTTACTACTTGTTCCTGTAACAACAGAAAGTGACTCGCAAGGTAATGTGATAGGTGTAGAAAATGACTTGAATGTAAATTCAGCCATGCTCAAGGGAGGAAAAGACTTAAACAATTCGTCCGATGAAAGCCAACGCATAAAAATGAGTATTATCTATACAAATCCCGTACAGAAATAACTAATTGTATCTGAATTATGCTTCTAATACAATCAAAGTTGTTCTAAAAGAAAGCAAAAGTCAGATCCAACTTCTTTCATCAGAAAGTGATCTGACAGAATATTCAATAAAAACAGTTATAAGATCAGCCGACTAGCTCACAACATTTCGATTGAGTCAGTCGGCTGATTTTATATATACACGAAATATTTCCATGAAACACTAACAAGAAAATGGCATATGAGTTGATATTATAGTCTATCAACATCATATGCCATTCTTGTTGTTAAGACAATATTTACCTTTTACGGTCTACTTTATTTGACTTCAAAACTTCCCTTTAGCGGCAGATTATCAGAAGCAGGTCCAACCATTACATTAAAAATACCCGGCTCTACCACAAAATCCATATTACGGTCATAAATAGACAAGTCCTTAGCAGTCAATTCGAAAGTAACTTCCCGACTCTCACCTTTCTTCAATTCTATTCTCTGAAATCCTTTCAAACGTATTGGAGGAGTAACAACAGAGCTAACTTCATCATTGATATATAACTGAGCTATTTCTACTCCATCACAATTACCAGTATTTGTGACCGTACAAGAAACCTTCTGCAATACATCCTTACCGTCTCCCGGCAATAATTTCAAATTGCTATAAGCGAATGTCGTATAACTTAATCCATAGCCAAAAGCATACAATGGTGTACCTGCTCCATCCATATAATCACGCTGTACACCTTGCGAATAATGTACCGGAAGCTGTCCCACACTTCGAGGAACAGACATTGGCAAACGCCCACTTGGATTATAATCACCAAACAGGACATCGGCGATACCATTTCCTCCCTGTTCTCCTGGATACCAGGCCATCAATAACGCATCTCCTACTTCTGAAGCCAGATTCATATTCAACGGTCGTCCAGCAATATAAACAATCACCAACGGCTTTCCAGTTTCAGCCAAAGCCTTAATCAATTTCTCCTGATCACCTAACAGGTTTAAGGTAGAACGGTCGAAACCTTCTCCACATTCCATATCCGAAATACCTTCGTTTCCTTCAGAAGATACTGTAGCCGCTCCTGTCTCAATATACTTGGTCTTAAAATCCCGTGCACTAGATCCTCCCACCGCTACAATTACTACATCTGCTTTCTTGGCAGCTTCTACCGCCGCCGGAATATCACTCTTGGTAGTATCACGAATAGCACAACCTTTCTCATAATAAACCTTGCTTTCAGGCAAGCGGTTACGCATGGCATCAAGTAAAGTAACCACCTTTGAACGTTCCTGCGGAGCGGTATAATCACCTAAATAATTATATATAACATCGGCGTTCGGTCCAATGACAGCTACACTTTTCAAATCTTTACTCAATGGCAGAACCCCTGTATTCTTCAACAAAACGGTACCTTCACGGGCCACCTCACGGGCTACTTGTTTATGCTCGTCTGAGTTCACCATCTTTTTTGCCTGTTCTGGAGATACATACGGATTCTCGAACAATCCCATCTTGAATTTCAGACGCAACACATTCGAAACCGCACGGTCGATATATGATTCATCCACCTTCCCGTTCTTAACGGCCTCAACTAATTTACTATAAGCATTCGCTCCCAAATCCATGTCAGTACCAGCTTCTATAGCTTGTATAGCAGCATCTTCCACCGTTGCTGCAACGTGATGCGTACCAGCTATGCCGTCAATACTAACCAAATCGGAATAAACAAAGCCATCGAATCCCCAACGTTGACGCAAAATCGTATCCAACAAATAAGGATTGCCTGTACAAGGAACACCGTCAATCGAATTATATGAAGTCATCACAGTAGCGGCCTTTCCAACCTCAACAGCACGCTGGAATCCCGGCAAATATTCATCCAGCAATGCACGCATGCTAATATCAGCAGGATTTCCATTATGTCCTCCTCTCGGAACGCCATAAGCAGCCATATGTTTTAAGGTAGAATAAACATGACGTCCATCCTTTATATCTGTACCTTGCATGCCTTGCACAAAAGCAGTACCCAAAATACCTGTCAGATAAGGATCTTCTCCGAATGTTTCCTCCACACGCGACCATCTTGGCTCACGGGCAATATCCAATACCGGACCATACCCAACATTAGCCCCCTGCAGACGGGCTTCCAATCCGATAACTTCCCCCATCCGACGAATTAAAGCCTCATTCCAAGTAGAAGCCTGACCTATAGAAGTTGGGAATGTAGTAGCACCGATTGCCATATGACCATGCGGACATTCCTCTGCAAAAAGTACAGGAATACCTAAACGAGTATTCTCTACCGCATATTTTTGCAATGCATTCAGAGCTTTCGCTGCCAGTTCCGGATTCAATCCGGTTTCCAGCGTTTTTTGTGTCCACGGATCAGCACGTAATACAGCCCAATAAGAACCAATAGGTGCCTTATCCATTTGTTGCTTGTAAAGTTCAGAGATTGTCACGCTGTTTTTTCCGGTCTTTGTATACATCTCCCATCCCAGCGGACAACAAATCTGTCCTACTTTCTCTTCCAGAGTCATTCGACCAAGCAAGTCTTTTACGCGTTCTTCTACCGGAGCGTTTGCCTGTTTGTACAAAGGTTTTTGTGCTTGCACCGGAAGTAATCCTAACATCCAGCAAGCAGATACCATCCATATAATATGTTTTTTCATAAATTACAGAATAAGTGTTATTTCTTCAATTCAAAACGGAATGCCAAGGGTCCATCAGCCAAACCTTTCGGAAGTGTAATAGTAACTTGTTCACCCTCTGTATGATATTTTACCTTTTTACCGTTGGCCAACAGCACGATTTTACCTTTCGGCAAATTACCCTTCCAAGTAATTGTTTCCGGCAATGTTTCGCCATCGGAAGGAGTATAAATAGCATACAATGTTTTTCCGTCCTTATTTGCGGTAAACCATGTTTTTCCATCGTTATAGTTCGGAGTGATACGAGTATTATAAATAGCTTCGCCATTCTTTCTTAACCATTCGCCTACTTTATGCAAACGCTCTACCACAGGTTGCTCGATAATACCATCAGGGGTCGGGCCTACCCCTAAAAGGAAACATCCTCCTTTTGCCACAATTTCGGCCAACATGGCAATGACCTTTTCAGGAGATTTATACGGAGCATTGGGTACCCATCCCCAGTCGTTGCTTAACGTAATACAACTTTCCCACGGATAATTCAACTGAGTTTCAGGAATACCACGTTCGGGAGTCTGATAATTTTCATTTTTTCCACGAATACTACGGTCTACAGCGATTAAACCTGGATGTTTTTGACGAGCTTTCTCCAGCACACGATCCAAATTGATATCATCACCAGTCACCCATCCACCGTCTAACCACAAAATATCAAAACTGCCATAATCGGACATCAGTTCATTTAACTGATTCTCAGTAAACTGCTGATAGTTTTTCCACCAGTCAGGATGCTGATCAATCTTATAGTTCTGCCGACGATTCGGAGTCGCATAATAAGGGTTCCAGAACCATTCACAATGCCAATCCGGTTTAGAGAAATAACATCCCATCATAAACCCTTTCTTGCGAAATGCATCAAAGATATAATAAGCGACATTTTTCTTCGGATTATCCCTGAAAGCTCCATGGGCAATGGAATAATCGGTATATTTGGAATCGAACATACAAAAGCCATCGTGATGCTTTGTCGTAAATATCATATATTTCATGCCAGCATCCTGCATTACATCGGCCCATTGTTCCGGATTGAAGTTTACAGGATTAAACTTATCAATCAACCCGAAATACCATTTCTTATACTCTTCGTATGACATAGTTGTATCTCTCGGAATCCAATCTACATCTTCCGAACAAATAGACCAAGATTCAACAATTCCCGGAACAGAATAAAGTCCCCAATGAAACAACACACCGAACTTTTGATCTTGCCACTTATCTAATTTACTCAGGACCTGCGGGTCTGTAGGCCATACATAATCTGAAGCCTTCGACTGTTCATGGACAAATCCCTGTACTTGTTGTGCTTGCATGGGAGCTACAGCTCCTACTCCCAACAGACAAGATAAAATAACTTGTTTGATACCTTTCATAATATAGTTGGTTATTAAATTATTTCTTTACTGTAAAACGAAATGCCAATGGCTCCTGAGCCAAGCCTTTAGGAAGAGTAACCTTCACTTTATTCCCTACGCATTGATAATGTACAGATATATTCTTATTCAATAATTTCATCGTACCAGTTGGAATATTTCCTTCCCATTCAATTGTAGCAGGCAGTTTTTCATTATCTGCTAACGTATAAATAGCATACAGCGTTTTACCATCCTTATTTGCAGTAAACCAGGTTTTTCCATCATTATAAACCGGCGTAATACGCGTATTGTAAATAGCCTGTCCATTGGTTTTCAGCCATTTTCCTACCTGACGCAAACAAGTTTCAACCTCTGGCTGAATCAATCCTTCCGGGGTAGGCCCTACTCCCAACAATAAGCATCCACCTTTCGCCGTAATCTCAGCCAACAAGCCAACAACCTCATTGGGTGACTTGAATTTAGCATCAGGAACCCATCCCCAACTATGAGATAACGTAATACAACTTTCCCATGGGTGATCTAACTGCTTTTCAGGAATACTGCGTTCCGGAGTCTGATAGTTCTCATTCTTACCTTTTATGGTACGGTCGACAGAGATCAGTCCTTCATGACCATGACTGCGTGCGTGTGTTAAAACCTCATCCAGTCTAACCTCGTCACCAGTCACCCATCCACCATCTAACCATAAGATATCAAACTTCCCGTAATTTGATGTAAGTTCCATTAGCTGATTGTATGTAAAATCCTGATAATTCTTCCACCAGTCAGGATGGCGTTCACGCTTATAATTTTGCATACGACTAGCAGTATCGTAATATGGATTCCAGAACCATTTACAATGCCAATCCGGTTTAGAGAAATAACACCCGATCATGAAATTCTTTTTCCGAAAAGCATCAAATACATAACGGGCAACATCTTTTTTCGGATTATTGGCAAAAGGTCCCTTAGCAATCGAAAAATCTGTGTATTGGGAATCAAACATACAAAAACCATCGTGGTGCTTCGTCGTGAAAATCATATATTTCATACCAGCAGCCTCCATAATATCAGCCCATTGATCTGGATTAAAAGCTGTCGGATTGAATTTTTCACTAAATCCCCAATACCAACGCTTATAATCATAATATGAATCCATTGGACGGGTTATCCAATCTTCTGAACACAAAGGCCATGATTCGCATATTCCCGGAACAGAATATAATCCCCAGTGAAACAGTACTCCAAATTTTAAGTCCTGCCATTGATCCAGTTTATTCAAGACCGCCTGGTCTGTTGGCCATTCATAACCATCAGACTGCTTATGTACGAAGCTATTCGCATCGTCTTGGGCATAAGCCCCCATCGACAGAGCCAGCCCAATCAGGCAAGCTGCAATTCCTCTAATTTTTCTCATATTTTTAATTTTGTTTTTTATGGTATTACTTATTCTGGTTTCTGTTCCAACCAGGTCAAATCAAACTGATAGTGTAGCCGACTGCTTATAATATGTATAGTAGAATCGGGCGACTGAGTACCTGCCATATATCCCCTCGGCTCTGCGTGTGTTGCATCCATTTCAAAATTACCTGTCCACGCACCACCATTTAAGAAACGTTGTTCTCCATCCGTCAACAATTTTCTAACTGGCCAAGTCTTCCCTTCATCGTATGAAACAGCTGCATAAAGTCCATACCCACGGAAAAAGGTCCCGTCTGCACGTTGAAACAACATTCCTCTTTCATCTGCCGGAGTCCGTTGTGGATGATCTGTAAACGAAACCAACAAGATAGGTCCTTCTTTCAAACGCATCAAAACGAGCCGTTGCCCTCCATCAATTGGAGGAAAAGGTGAAGCAGAATAAGTCCAGGTTTTGCCTCCATCCGAAGAAATACTCATCGGCATGTGTCGGCTTCCATCTTCCGACACAATTGTATTTCCACGTCCCAAAGCCATCCACTGACCGTTCTTCAACTCTACAATTCCTGCATGAATACCGGCAATAGTACTTCCCGAAGTACCTGCTGCGAACTGCGGTTTTGGCGTTCCATCCCATGGATCATTCCACGTTTCTCCATAATCTTTACTTATCAGGACAGCTGCTCCGTCATTTCCTTCCGGACCGGCATCACACGCTTGTACAAGCCATCCTTTTGAGGTTTGAATAGTTCCTGATATAACTTGATGACGTTTGGTATGTTCCGGAGCAATGATCCGAGGCGCAGTCCAAGTATATCCATTATCCCGGCTGGTACGCATCACAACCATCAGATTTTGCCAATCACCAGCAGCCTCTACTCCATTAAAATGATACAAGGTACCTTTCCCATCATTAAAAATAGAACTACCGGTCATATTCCGATCCGGAATCTTAAAAAACAATGAAGCTGGTTCCCAATTTGATGCCCCCGCCTTCAAACGAGATTGTAAAACGACCATTCCTCTGCCATTTTCCTGATTAGCAGAAAACCAGACAGCCAACAAGTCGCCATTATCGCACCAAGTAATAGAGGGTTGATGATTGTGGCTATAAAAAGGCACATTAGGATCTATTGGCGCGACAACAAAAGGAACAGGCTCCCGGAAAAAGCCCTTCCGAGTCTTTGTAGGAAAAGAAAAATCCGACTCTACAACCCGGAATCCCGTCAATGAATGGCAATCCTCTGGAAGCATCGCCATACGGTTCGCACTTCTTAAATATTGTACTGGTGTATGATGACTACCTCCGCGAGTAACTCGATAATAGCCAGTTTCAGGTCCTGTAGGATCTGTCTGATTGCCAGAGCTATAAGGGCCATACCAATCTAAGCACCATTCTTCCACATTACCATGCATATCATACAGACCAAATGCATTGGGAATGGTTTCTCCTACCTTCAAAGACACATTCTGATAATCCCGGGCAATAACTTGGTTTCGACACATCGACTCCGGCAAATAATCACCCGTATAATATTCCGTATAAGTACCTGCTCTACACGCATATTCCCATTCGGCTTCAGTAGGTAAGCGATAAGTCTTCCCTTCTCTCTGACTCAACCATTTACAGAAATCGACAGCATCCTGATAAGTCACATTTACTACGGCTTCATCATCCTCTACAGACACCCCATTCTTTCCACGTAAAGTCCGATGCTCTGGACGAAACAGCTCATATTGTGCATTAGTCACTTCTGTTTTCCCCATCCGGAAAGCATGCGATATCGTTACCTGATGAATAGGAGCTTCGTCAAAGTTTTCACCTTCCCCCACGCTCCCCATATAAAAAGTTCCTGCCGGAATCTCTACTGTTTCAATCAAAGATTGGGCTGAAGAAAAAAGCGGATGAGAAATCGCTGTTCCTATCATCAGTAATATAATTCTCTCTAACTTTTTCATAATCTAACCCGTTTTGAAATTCATTATACAAATATAACTATTTATACAAAAAGGCTTTATAAGCCTGATCAAAAATACAGCCACGACTAAGCATTTCAGGCAACAAAGAAATATTAATTCTAAAAAAACAACTCCGACTACTATTTAAAGTGGCCGGAGCTGTTCCTACATTCTTTATGCCTAATTAAAAATCAGCATTATTTTACTAACTGATAATAAGTTTTCTTAGCCCAGAACAAGTTAGTATAATAACCTGTTGACTCCTCATAGTTCTTTGAAATTGCGTTCTGGCAATTCGCAGTATTATAGCTCAACTCATCACTCGGATAAGGCAAACGATTCGGCGGAGTCGGATAGTTAGACACCTGATTATCGGTTGCGAATGATACAACAGGATAACCTGTACGACGTACCACATTCCAAGCCTCCAGTTCATTCATAAAACCAAAGTTCAGCCACAACTGAGAACATATAGCTTCTTGTGTCGGTTCCCAGATTCTTTCAATATAAGCCTGAACCTCAGCAGTCGACGGTTTTACCAACGGACGATAAGCAGCATAACTGTCATTACCTTCTTCATAAAGAGTACTTGTCTCCTTCAAATCCCAGTAATATTCAACAGATTGTTCCACACCTTTCACAAAGTTTTCCTTAGCAGTAGCTTCATTTCGTGAAACACCATATCCCATCAGATAAGCTTCCGCCTTGCTCAAACTTACTTCAGCAGCTCCAATCCAAAGACTCATAATGTTCTCATTGCCCTCATAGGTCTCCCAACCAGCTACAGCCTGAGAGTCAATCTTACAGTAATAATTAGCTGTTAAAATACCTCTTTTAATATATTCCTGTAATTTCTGATCACTCAGATTGGTAATCTCAGCATTTGTCTTGTTCACATCAAAGGCGATATATTCACCATCCGGATTACAGTCATACATTACCTGAAGACGTGGGTCTGTATTTTCGTCAGGTATACCGTTAGCCGGAACATTCATCACATTCAGCACGGTCTGAGAACCGGCAGCGTAATCACCTGTATGAAGTGCTTGCGATAAACTCTTTCCGAAATTAAAGTCATCAGTCTGTGTATCAGAAGTAACCCCCATATTCTCCGAATTATTGTCAATCAAAGGATATTTATCAGGGTTATTCAGAATCTCAGCAATAGCTTCATGTGCTACAGTAGTACAATCACCGGTAGTTGACAAGTGAAGAGCGATACGCAGACGAAGAGAGTTCACGTATTTCTGCCATTTAACCGGATCACCGACAGCTACAGAATAATCCTGACGAGCCAAAGAATTAAGTCCAGTAGCATCTACATTACCACTGGCAAAATAGTCACCTACCTCTTTCAAATCAGCCAAAATTTGCTTGTAAAGTTCTACATCATCATCGTACACGCATTTTTCTTTGGCTACATCATACTTACCATCTATCCAAAGTGTACCAGTACCATTGAAAGGTACATCTCCAAACAAGGAAAGCATTTCATGAAGCTGTGCCTCAACCAATGTACGAGCTAAATAAAGGAACACTACATTCGAAGGTTTTTCAGCTTCCGCAAGATTATTGTAAGTATACTCCAATAAACGATATTGAGTTACCATATCATAAAAGTTCTGCCAACGGGTGTTGAAATAACCTTCGGTAGCTCCCATAAAGCGTCCTCTATTATTACTATCTCCGATAATACCAGAGAATGTACCTGATGTTGTAGACTGAGTATAATAACGATAATACTTCAAATCCATCCAAGAGCTACCTTTATACATTACAGCAGTGAATACTTGCGGTACACCGACTGTTGTGGTGGTGGAAGGATCAGCATACTTTTCATCGTAGTCAGCATCAGTACATGATGTCACTGACAAAAGCGCCATTCCAGCCAGGAACAATGAAAATATCTTTTTCATAAATTTTCTTTTTTAAGTAATTACATAAATATAATTAGAAACTAGCACGAAGAGAAAAACCGAATGTACGAGCACTAGCCGTAGAACCACCTACCTGAGCCTGGTAAATCCAGTTTGTAGCATCGGATGTTTCTGAATCGAACAACTTCAATGTACGATAAATATAGAACGGGTTACGTACAAATGCAGAAAGTGTCAATCTGTTGCAAGCAAACTTCTTGGTCAAGCTAATCGGTAAAGTATAAGCCAAACTGATTTCACGACATTTTATGTAGCTATTTTCTTGAACAGCATCCGCATAAGACTGGCTTGCGCCTGTACCCCAACCATAAAGGTTATCATTAGCCTCGAACTGAGTAACCACGATATCATTCGGAGTTCCATCTTCTTTCACACCCGGAAGAATCAAACCGTTATCCCACAAATAATGACCGTTGTACATGTCACCACGTTTGTAAGTAGCAGCAATCTGTGCAGCTTCAGCGGCGCTCAATACATGGATAGAAGCTTTATCAGAAACATCTTCTGTGTCACTATAATAGAACACACCACCTGTAGAATGATCACGTACGCCAATAGCATCCGTAATGTTACCAGCATCCATCATATACTGCCACGGCAAGTTCAGCACATCACCGCCAATACGGAAATCAAATGCCACGTCAAGTGTGAAGTTCTTATAACTCAAGCTTGTACCAAAACCACCGGTAAACTTAGGCATTGCGTTACCAACTTTATGACGTTCTGTTTTATCCGCAATATAAAGTCCGTTACTACCGACAATATAGTTACCGTTTTCGTCAGTTTTCCAAGTATAAGCATACCAGTCACCCATAGGCTCACCCACATGCGATTCGAGTACTGCAGCATCACCATCAACCCCAATATGTTTCAAGACATCCAAACCATCAGCCAGCTTCTTTACAGTATTCTTATTCCATGCAACATTTGCACGTAAATCCCATCTCCAATCTTTTGTTTCAATAGGAGTTCCATACACGTTCAATTCAATACCCTTATTAGAAAGTTCACCAACATTCATCAACATGCTTTTTGCACCCATAGAAGCTGCTGCAGTAGCAGAAAGAATCTGATCCTTAATATCGTTGTAATAGAAGTTAAATTCCATACCCAAACGATTATTCAAGAATTTATTCTCAATACCAACTTCAAATTCATGTTTAGTCTCCGGCTTAATACTTTCGTTACCTATGTCTGTAGGAACATAATTGTAAGTATAAACCGAAGATCTCGTCAAAGAGCCTTGCTTGTATGCCATGTTAGCACGATAAATTTCAGGCGCGTTACCTACAATACCATAAGAGAAACGAATCTTACCATAATTCCACCAGCTCGGATTCTTTTCTTTCAACAACTCTGTATAAAGTACACTTAAACTTGCAGACGGATACCAGAAAGTGTTACTACCATGCTTCAAGGTAGACGTTTTTTCCTGACGAATAGAACCTTCAACAAATCCCCATCCATCATAGCCGTAACTGGCAGTCAAGAAAGCACCCGTTCTCAGTAAACTTGACTTATCCATATCTGCACTTTTCGTCCCTACAGATGCAGCCAAGTCAAACCAGTTCTCCTGTGTCAAACCCAAAGTAGTACCCACCTTAGATTCATAATAGCTTTCCTGACGTGCATTCCAACCTAAGTTGGCTGTTACATTATGCTTTTCACCAAAAGTCTTATCAAACATCAACATAACATCACCATATACAATTGAGTATTGGCTATTGAGCAAACTATAAGCATCCGAATACTGACCATTGGTAGAGAATACATGTGCGTTGTTGGCATTATCCTTATTTTCAATCTTATCGATTGTCAAGTCGGTAGCCAAACGAGCACTCAAAGTCAAGCCTGGGATAATTGTCCAAGTCGGATTAATAGACCCAATAAAACGTTGATGATTTTCCTCCTGAACTTTTCCAAAAATATTCCAAAAATATTCTTCCATCAAAGAAGTTGATCCCATCGGAGTATACAAGAACTGTTCGTCAGGAGTCAGAGTATTAGAAGTACCACCATTAACAGCAGCAATACTGTTCATATAGCCCAGACTTGTCACTGTATGATCGCGAATATAAGCAACATCCGTAAATCCACCGAACATACCAGTAAAGTTATTAGTCAAACGGCTGATACGGTAAGCACGGTTCTTGATATACTGGTTGGTATAAGTAGCCGTATAGTTCAATTTGATATTCTTTGTCACATCAAATGTACCATTCAAGTTAAAATTGTGCTTGTGGTTATTTGAATTATACTGCATAGCCTCAGCATTATTAAATGTATACGAAAAACGCACATTATTACGCTCAGAGCTGTTAGTCAAAGAAAGGTTATACGTCTGATTTACACCGGTACGGAAAATATCAGCCCACTGATTATGGTCAATCGGAGTATAAGCACGTTGCGAACCATCAAAATAAGTCACCATCTGGTTAGGATCATATTTTGCACCCCAAGAATAATAAGATTCACGGTTCGGAGTCGTGATTGGGTTACCATTTCTATCAACACGTGTTGTACGGAAACCTGTCAGCGCCTGCGGATCGGAGTTACTTCCGATTGCCCAGTTATCATAACCAGGACCATACTCTTTTTGAATTTCAGGCATATAAGCCACTTTATCAAAACTTACGTTTGCACTGAAATCGATCTGAGTACCACTACCTTTCTTCCCTTTCTTGGTAGTAATCATCACAACACCATTGGCAGCTTCAGAACCATACAATGCAGAAGCGGCCGCACCTTTCAAAATAGAGATATTCTCAATATCTTCCGGGTTAATATCTACGATACCGTTAGATTCAATACGCTGACTAGTCCAATAATCACTATCATTAGCTGTACCGTTATGAATAGGCACACCATCCATAATAATCAACGGCTGAGTATTACCTGTAATAGATGAAAGACCACGTACAGAAATTGAAACAGAAGAAGTACCACCACCCGGTGCTGACTGAATACGTACACCGGTAGCTTTACCATAAAGTCCACTGGCCAAAGTTGTACCACCTGTTCTGGTTAAATCCTCAGACGATACAGTACTTACCGCATAACCCAACTTTTTAGCATCCTTCTTAATACCCAATGCAGTGACAACAACTTCCTCCAACTTCTGTGTATCATCCTGCAATGTTACGTTAATAGGTTGGCCTTTAAATGGCACTTCCAACGTCTGATAACCCACAAACGAAATTTGAATGATATCACCAACCTTTACTCCCGATAGAGAAAAGTCACCATCCAAACCGGTAATTGTACCATTGGTAGAACCTTTTACTATTACTGACGCACCGATAACCGTTTCGCCAGTTGCATCTTTTACGACACCCGTACAGGTAGATGTTTGTTGTTGTGTACTTTGAGTTGCATCAACTTCAGGCACAGCTACTGCATATGCTGCTCCTGTAGAAGACACTCCTGCTAGAGCTAACAACATACTGACTGACTTGATTCGTTTTAACATAGTTTCATATTTTAAGTTAGAAATCTTGATTTACAATTCCAAGTTCAATATAGGTTAACAGCATCCTGTTAAAAGATCATACATTTTTTACTAATGTAAGGCAAAGATAAATATTTTTTCATTATTACGTACATGTTTCATATTAAAATTTAAATTATCAAAAATAAATGTTAATACAAATACAATAATTATTCATTTCAACAAAACGAACAACACGCCATCACACTCCATTAAAAAGAGAACCTTTACACAACATATAAATCTAATAAACAGATAATTACATTCACATATCATTTTAAATTAATCATGTAAGCACTATTTGTATATCAAAAAAACAGCCCAATATCTAATCAGCATCTACAATTGGCAGATTTTTGCCACGGACAATTGTACATAGCCACGAAATAAAATTTATTTATAATACTTTTCTACTGCAACGATACAATTTTAAATTTTACCGAAAGTTTCTTTAGAAAAAAAATATATAAAATCTGTATATTATAAAATAAATTATTATCTTTGTTCTATACAAATCTCAAAATAAACAAAATTTTACATTTTAATATTAAAAGCAGCAATATTCCATTTTAAGAATCTCTAACTTAAAATATTAGATTATGTTAAAACGAATCAAGTCAGTCAGTATGTTGTTAGCTCTAGCAGGAGTGTCTTCTACGGGAGTTGCATACGCAGTAGCTGTGCCTGAAGTTGATGCAACTCAAAGTACACAGCAACAGACATCCACCTGTACGGGTGTCGTAAAAGATGCAACCGGAGAAACTGTAATTGGAGCTTCAGTTGTCGTAAAAGGTACTACCAATGGTACAATTACCGGTTTGAATGGAGATTTCTCTTTACAGGGAGTCAAAAAGGGAGATATCATTCAGATATCTTTTGTCGGCTATCAAACTCAAGAAATCACATGGAATGGTCAGGCTATTGACATTACATTAAAGGATGACACACAAACTTTGGACGAAGTTGTGGTAACAGCTTTGGGTATGAAACGCGCCGAAAAAGCATTGGGATATGCAGTTACAGAAGTTAAAGGTGAGGAACTGAAAGCCGCCAATACCATTTCTCCTGTTGCAGCACTGCAAGGTAAAGTTGCCGGTGTAGAAATTGCACAATCTGATGGTGGTATTTTCGGTGCGACCAAAATCCAGATACGTGGTGCTTCTACATTAAGTGGAAACAATCAGCCGATTTACGTAGTTGATGGTGTTATACTGGATAACAATACTTCAGGTAATGATGACCTGAACTGGACAGCAAACCCTGGTGACTATGGTAATGAATTAAAGAACTTGAATGCCGATGACTTTGCCAGTGTATCTGTATTGAAAGGTGCAGCAGCAACAGCTTTGTATGGTTCAAGAGGTCTGAATGGTGCTGTAGTTATCACAACTAAGAGTGGAAAAGGTGTACAAGGTTTTGGCGTTTCTTTATCCCAAACTTTTGGATGGGACGTTACGACAGCTACACCTGATATCCAGACAGAATACGGCTATGGCTTGTGGCCAGGTAAAAGAAGTTCGTATGGTAACAGATGGGATCCTAATGGACTTTACCAAAATGCAGAAGGAGTATATACCTTAAAAGGTGCACCTTATACTACTTATGGATGGGGACCAAAATTTGATGGTCGCGAAATGGAAAACTACGATGGAACTATGACAACATTCAGTCCTTACGAGAACGGTATGAAAGAATACTTCCAGACTGGTTTTAATACCAACACCAATGTCTCTATCCGTGGTGGTAATGAGAAGGTCAATTATTATTCTTCTTTGTCATATAAAAAAGTACAGGCTACCACACCTAACAATACCTTTGAAAGATATGCATTCTTATTAAAAGGATCTTATAAAATTAGTGATAAATTGGATGTTGCGGGTTCTGTTAGTTTCTCTCATTCTAAGCCACGAAATGCAGCTCAGGAAATTGGTCTTTATTTCGTATATCAAGGAATTCCTAACTTTGTAAATCCGGGATATTGGTCAGATAAATACAAAGGTGAACATGGCGGTCTTGCTAGTACCAGCTACGGTGACCTTTACGGATATGTACCAAGTAATGTCAAAGCTTTGTGGTGGAATCTGAATGAAGTAGACAACGTATATAAGGAATATGTTATACGTCCTACATTCGAAGTTAACTACAAAATAACAGATTGGGTAAGCTTCAAGGCAGAAGCCAACATGAATGTATATACTCAAAATTACGAAGGTAAGTCTTTAGGTAGCGGATATGCCAATGAAGGTGGTGCATATGGTTTGAGTAGCTTCATGAAAGAGCAGTTTACTACAGCTGGAACATTTACATTCAACAAAACCATTAAAGATTTTACTCTTGGTGGATTCTTGCGTGGTGAATATTACAATAAGACAGAACAATATATGTCTTTGTCAACCACCAATGGATTGATTGTTCCGGGTCAGTATTTTATCGGCAACAGTAAGGATACCCCTAGCTATTCAGGAAAAATACAGGGTACAAAACGTATGATGTCTGCCGTCTTTGCAATAAACACTTCATGGAAAGACCAAGTTTACTTGGATATTACAGGTCGTAACGACTGGTCTTCAGCCCTTGTTTATGCAAACAAGACAGGTAACCATTCATATTTCTATCCTTCTGTATCAGGATCTTGGCTAGTAAACAATACCATAAAGATGCCGAGCTGGATTTCACTGGCAAAACTTCGTGCATCTTGGGCTCAGGTTGGTAATGATACAGATCCTTATGCAATCAACCAAGGATATAGCTTGGGTACAATTAAAACCGCAAACGGTAATATCTACACCAACCAGTTCTCTTCTAGTACATTGTATGCACTCGATCTGAAACCTGAACGTAAAAACTCTTGGGAAGTAGGTCTTGATTTCCGTGTATTGAACGACCGTATCTGTTTGGATGCTACTTATTATAAAGAGAATACAAAAGACCAGATTTTGTCATTGCCAGTACCTAGCGAATCTGGTATCGATAATCAAATGATCAATGCTGGTAACATCCAGAACCAAGGTGTTGAAATTGCTTTAAATACAGTTCCTTTCCGTAATAAAGACTGGGAATGGGGAGTTGATTTGACTTTCACTAAGAACGTAAGTAAGATTGTAGAACTTCACGAAAGTGTAGGTGACTATTATGCACTGAGAGGACAGGTCAATTTGTATGACTATCGCATTGGATCTGTTGCACGCGTAGGTGGAGCATACGGTTTGTTGATGTCTGATATCATGCCGAAACGAGATGAAAACGGTAATATTCTGTTGACATGGGAAGAATATGATAGAGCAGCCTATGCGTTGCGTTCAGGCCAAGTAGAAGTTGTAGGCGATATGAATCCTGACTTCTTGGCTTCATTAAGTACATCTTTACGTTATAAGAATTGGAATTTACGAGTAGCTTTGGATGCTCGTGTAGGAGGTCTTGTTGCAATCTATGCAAACCGTTACGGTACGACAACTGGTTATACCGGCAACTCCTTGAAATATCGTGACGCCGAGCATGGTGGTATTACATGGACTTCTCAGTGGATGGATGCTCCAGGTGTTAAATCAGACAGTTATGGCTTTACTTATACAGATGGTGTAATTCCAGAAGGTGTATTTGCTCAGGGTACCACAATCAACGGAGCTGATGGAAATTCTCATGATGTATCAGGTATGAGTTACCAAGCCTGCGTAGATAAAGGCTGGTTGGAACCAATGCATGCAGGAGCTTACCACTATTATCGTAATGACTGGAGTTTAGGTGTTATCAATGATGACTGGGTACATGAATTAAGTTATATCGCTTTGCGTGAAATCACAATTGGTTACAATTTCCCAAAATCTATAGCAAAGAAAATAGGTGCAAAAGGATTAGGCTGCTCTCTTACAGGACGTAACTTATGTTATCTCTATAATTCATTGCCTAACAACGTAAATCCGGAATCTGTACGTGGTAACAGCTCAGGTGAATTCCGTATCCGTTCTTACAATCCTTATACTGCAAACTTCATGTTTACAATTAATGTCGATTTTTAATTAACTATTTAAGACTTACAATGATGAAATTAAAATATTTATTAGGTACTGCATTGATTGGCTCATTAAGCTTCTCAAGCTGTGTAGACAAATTTGCAGAAATAAATACTGATCCGTCTATTGTGACAACCCCGGATATTCGGTATTTGTTCACTCAAGGTTTGAACGAATTCATTCCTTCAGATTACTGGTCATGGTATTATGACTTTACCAACATGTTACACTGGGGACAAGTAACTGTTACAAGTAACACCAACTTGTTGAACCAGCCCGCAAACTCATCTGGTATGGGTAACGTTTTACGTGTGCTTAAAATCATGCGTGAAATAGATTATCAAGTACAGACTATGTCTGAAGAAGACCCCGTAAAGGCAGCTCAATATAAATATGTGCAGGCCATGATGAAAACATTAGTTGTCTATATGGGAATTCAGGACACAGACATGTATGGTTCTATGCCATACAGTGAAGCAGCACTGGCTCGCTATACAAGTCCGGCTTTGCTGACACCTAAATATGACACACAGGAAGAGTTGTTTGCATCATTTGATGAAGACCTGAAACAAGCTTTTGAAACATTAAGTAATCCGGTTGTGGTAAACGGCAACAATGTTTCTCAGATTTCTTTAGGATATCAGGATTATGTATACCAAGGAGATTCTAAGAAATGGGCAACTTTCTGTAACTCTTTAAGACTTAAAGTAGCAGTTCGTCTGCTTCATGCCAATAAGCAGAAAGCTTTGAATATAGCCAATGAAGTGGCTCAGCATTCAGACTATCTGCTCACATCCAATGGTACAGACTGCTCTAATAACTTCATCTACAATCAGGGATCAGAGTGGTATCACAGCCAGGAAGACCCAGCACCAGGATACGGCACGAAAGTCCTAATTGACTTTATGGTACAGAACCAAGATCCGCGTGTTCGTTTCTTCTTTGCCAAGAACGATTTGAATTCAAGAGTTATCCAGGCATTCTTCGATTCAGAAGCAGAACTTGGAGATAAATGCGAATCTAAGATACCTGACTTTATCATGGACAAAGTTGACTATGAAGTTGTCAATGGGAAGAAAGTCTTCAAGGGATGGAAAGCTCCAGGAGAACCATGGGTACGTTATTATGGTATGCCTTTAACGATCAATGCTTCCGCAAATGACGCATACAAAGATTATTATGATCCGGAAGGCAAACTTCATAAAGTAATCCTTAATGGTACAGAGCTGACTTATGAAGTAGCTTCTGGAATGCAAATGGAAATGTATGAAGGTAACAGAGATTACACTTATCCAGATGCTCCGGGTGCTGAAATTGTACAGGACAAGACCGATCGTCCGTTCTACGCAATGTATTTCTCTGCGGGTGAAGTTAACTTATATTTGGCAGAGCTCAAATTAGTAGGTGCCAACTTGCCTCAGTCAGCTCAGACTTATTTTACTGATGGTATCAGAAATTCAGTAGAAGCATGGGATCATATTGCCGCTGCAAATCATATTCCATATTATGACAATACTTTCGATGAAAACGAAACGACCATTGGATTGAAGGACGGTGAACTTGATGCATTGTTATCACAAGAAGCCTATCAGTTGAACGGTACCGATGACTTGGAAAAAGTATACATACAGCAACGCCTGAACTTTATATTCATGCCAAATGATATGTATGTTTCTATGCGTAGAAGTGGCGTACCGACCAAGACATCTAAGTATTTGAAATTTGAAAGCTTCAGAGAAGACGGATCTGATTATATCTTACCAAGACGTTGCCCAATGTTTAGCGGCGATCCAACCAATCAGAACTATGCTAACTATCAGCAAGCATTGAAAGACGAAGGATTCACAATCGGAAGCAATGCTGAAGTCTTAAATACAGAACGTGTATGGTACGATAAAGGAGCTCCTGATTTTGGTACAGGTCCTAACTTCTAATAAGCGAATTGAAGAGAAAGTTTAAACTTTCTTCCGAATAAAAACAAACTTTACCCAGGTTTACGAAATCATCCGTATTCCTGGGTAAATTGTTTTTCAACTAGACCTGTCAGCATCTTTACAAACAATATAACCATTTTCACTCGGACCATTCTATCCCGACTTCCTCTTGTATATCATTTTTCTTTTTATCATACTTTCTTCCAATCTGCCCATCAGTCAAGAACTTTGTCACATTTTTCTGTTTTATCACTTTTTATTAGTACCTTTGCGACCGAAAACGCATAAAAACAAAACATTTAAAAACGATATAGAAAAATGGAATTAGCAAGTAAGTACAATCCCGCCGATGTGGAAGGGAAATGGTATCAGTATTGGCTGGACAACAAGCTTTTCAGTTCTAAACCCGACGGACGTGAACCATATACCGTCGTCATCCCACCGCCAAACGTAACCGGAGTACTCCACATGGGACACATGCTTAACAATACCATTCAGGATATTCTGGTACGCCGTGCCCGTATGACAGGTAAAAATGCCTGCTGGGTTCCGGGAACAGACCACGCTTCTATTGCTACAGAAGCAAAAGTCGTAAACAAACTGGCTCAACAAGGAATCAAGAAAACCGACCTCACACGTGAGGAATTTCTCAAACATGCATGGGCATGGACGGAAGAACACGGAGGCATTATCTTGAAACAGCTCCGTAAGCTGGGTGCATCTTGTGACTGGGACCGCACCGCTTTTACAATGGATGAAAAACGTAGTGAAAGCGTTATCAAGGTTTTTGTAGACCTATATAATAAAGGACTGATTTACCGTGGTGTACGCATGGTAAACTGGGATCCGAAAGCACTGACAGCACTCAGCGATGAAGAAGTAATCTACAAAGAAGAGCACAGTAAACTTTATTATCTGCGCTATTATATTGCCAACGACGACATGAGTGGTGAAACCGGAGCCGAAGGAGAAGTGGTACACCGCGATGCACAAGGACGCCGCTATGCTGTAGTAGCAACTACACGTCCGGAAACCATTATGGGAGATACTGCTATGTGTATCAACCCTAACGACCCGAAAAATCACTGGCTGAAAGGGAAAAAGGTCATCGTTCCGCTGGTAGGACGCGTCATTCCGGTTATCGAAGATGATTATGTTGACATCGAATTCGGTACAGGCTGTCTGAAAGTAACTCCTGCACACGATGTGAACGACTATATGCTGGGAGAAAAATACAACCTGCCTTCTATCGATATTTTCAACGACAACGGAACTATCAGCGAGGCTGCCGGTCTGTATGTAGGCATGGATCGCTTCGATGTCCGTGAACAGATTGAAAAAGATCTGGCTGCTGCCAACTTGCTGGAAAAGGTGGAAGCATATACTAATAAAGTAGGTTTTTCTGAACGTACCAACGTAGCTATCGAACCGAAACTGTCTATGCAGTGGTTCCTGCGCATGCAGCATTTTGCTGACATGGCACTGCCTCCTGTCATGAACGACGAACTGAAGTTCTACCCTGCCAAGTACAAAAACACATATCGCAACTGGCTGGAAAACATCAAAGACTGGTGTATCAGCCGTCAGCTGTGGTGGGGACACCGCATCCCGGCTTATTACCTGCCCGAAGGTGGTTTCGTTGTAGCCGAGACTCCTGAAAAAGCATTGGAACTGGCGAAAGAAAAAACCGGCAACCAGAACTTGAAAGTGGAAGACTTGCGTCAGGATGATGACTGTCTGGATACCTGGTTCTCTTCATGGTTGTGGCCGATTTCTTTGTTCGATGGCATCAACAATCCGGGCAACGAAGAAATAAAATACTACTACCCTACTTCCGACTTGGTAACGGGTCCGGATATTATCTTCTTCTGGGTAGCACGTATGATCATGGCCGGCTACGAATATATGGGCGATATGCCGTTCAGAAATGTATACTTCACCGGTATTGTACGTGATAAGATCGGACGCAAGATGTCCAAATCGCTGGGTAACTCACCCGATCCGCTGGATCTGATCGACAAGTACGGAGCCGACGGTGTACGTATGGGTATGATGCTTGCCGCACCTGCCGGAAACGATATTTTGTTCGACGATGCACTGTGCGAACAAGGACGTAACTTTAACAATAAGATATGGAATGCTTTCCGTCTGGTAAAAGGCTGGCAGGTAGCCGACATCGAGCAGCCGGAATATGCTAAGCTGGCAACCGAATGGTTCGATAACCTGTTGGTTAAAGTATCTGCCGAGATGGACGATCTGTTCAGCAAATATCGTCTGAGCGAAGCCCTCATGCTGGTTTACAAATTATTCTGGGACGAGTTCTCAAGCTGGTATCTGGAAATGATCAAGCCTGCATACGGACAGCCTATCGACAAGAAGACATACGAAACAACCTTGCATTTCTTCGACGTACTGCTGCGCCAGCTTCATCCGTTCATGCCGTTCATTACCGAAGAATTGTGGCAGCATATTTACGACCGCAAGCCGGGAGAAAGCATCATGACGGCTCAGCTGGAAACATTTGAAGGACGTGACTTGCAGGCTGCCAACGAGCTTTGCAATACTTTCGACCAGTTGAAGGAAATCATTTCAGGTATCCGCAACATCCGCCTGCAGAAAAACATCGCACAGAAAGAAGCCCTGGAAATGCTTGTACTGGGCGAAAATACTCAACTGATGGCGTATGCCGAAGTAGTGAAGAAGATGGCTAACCTTTCTGCTGTAACGGTAGTCGACAGCAAACCAGAAGGCGCAGCTTCATTCATGGTAGGTACCACCGAATACTTCATTCCGCTGGGTAACCTGATTGATGTAGAAGAAGAACTGAAGAAACTGGAAGCAGATTTGAAATACCAGGAAGGCTTCCTGCAAAGTGTCCTGAAAAAGTTGAGCAACGAAAAGTTTGTCAGCAAGGCACCGGCTAATGTCATCGAGATGGAACGCAAGAAACAATCCGATGCAGAAACCAAAATTGCAGCCCTGAAAGAAAGCATTGCTGCACTGAAAAAGTAATTGAATTATCCTTTTACCCTATAAAACTTGAGGCAGGAATACATCAAACCCTGCCTCAAGTTTTTTTTATTTTCCATTTCTCCCCCCTGATAAATTTCTTTAAGCATACAGCCAGCCCAATAATCTGAGCTTCTCCCCGCCAGAATCAAAATATTCTGCTATATTTGTAAAGTACAAACCACTCCAAACTTTTAGACATGAAAACAAGTTTATTCTACATCGGGCTGTTATTTCTATGCGCTATGACGTTTTCCTCTTGCGGCATAGCAGGAATACCTATCCAGAACAAAGCACCTCAGAACAACGATACCTACACCATCAGTTATCTGTTTGAACACGATGGAGTAAAAGTTTATCGTTTTTATGATATGGGAAATTACGTCTACTTCACTACAAAAGGCGAAGTGACAAGCATAAAGAATGACTCAACAGCTCAGCGAACCATTGTAATTCCTAAAGAAAGTTTGACAGTAACTCCCGAAAAGACAGCAAAATAAAGCAGCAGGAAATTTAATGCTGACGACTCAATTTGATGATTTCGCCCAATTCCGGAAGCAGAACGGGCATATCGCGTTTTTTCGCCTCAGTAGCAAACACATGAGGCGGATCGAACAAAGGTTCATCCGATAAGTCGAAAGTTCCATAATGCATGGGAACCGTTATACAAGCTCCCATATCAGCCGAAGCCGTAAGCGCATCATATGGAGAGATATGGTTAGGTTTCATAAACCAGCGGGGCTTGTAAGCACCGATACCTATCATGCAATAATCAATGTGTGGAAACAGTTCCGGAAGTTCGCTGAAATGACGTGCATAACCCGTATCACCGCTATTGTAAATAGTGATTCCATCGGCTTCTATCATAAAAGCTCCCCACAACCGTTCTCCCCCATCGTTCACCCCACGCTTGCTCCAGTGTTGGGCAGGAAGAAAAGTCAGCCGCAAATCGCCGTCACGATGCTGCTGATACCATGCAGCCTCTATGACTTCCATAGTCGGAAACCAGCCTTTAATCAGTTCACCCGTACCAATGCCACAAAATAACTTCATCTGCGGATTGTCGGCAAACAAACGAGCCACACTCGGTTTATCCAAATGGTCAAAATGATCGTGGCTGATCAGCAAATAATCGATATGCGTAAAAATAGAGGGATTGGCCGGAAACTGACTCCTGCGCTTCACAAAAGGGATGTTTCCATATACCGGATCAATCATGAAACGCTTTCCTCCCAATTGAAGGAAAAAAGAATTATGCCCCAGCCATATCAATGAATTTCCGACTACGGCATCCAGTGAGCGAAGAAAATGTATTTTCGGATTCCACTTGATCATTTTCTTCTCCTTACGCTGAGGATTCGGAGAAAAACGCCATTTCAGCACACTACCCATCCCCGGACGCCAGCGATGCTGACGATTGAAGAACTTTCCTCTGGCATTCGGATTCCCTCTCCAGCGAGGATTAATCGTCTGCAGACGTTCATTCTTACGAAAGGTAATGCGCTCTCCCATATTATTAGAATTTGACAGTAAACAAATGGAACAACTCCCTGCTTATTTTTCCAGCAGGTCTTTCAGAAAGGCATCGAGTTCCTCATCCAGTCCTTTCAGCAACTCATCGTCCAGCAACAAGGTATCGTCATCATCTACCAGCAAAAGTTCCGAAATAGTTTCCTTTTCGTCATCTACCAGCACAAACGAATACGGCTTCATCAGGCACAATTTATCGAGTTCTCCTTCATCTTTCAGAACCGTGACCTCAGCACGAAGAAGGGGTTCCACCTCCTTATAGAAGTCGTCACCTTCATAATCCACCCATTCATCAATAATGGTACGTGCAAGCTCTTCATCGTCATCGTTGAAAATAACGAGCTCCCCACTATCCTGCTTGGGCTGCAAATGGATGTCCGTTACAACCGAACTGTCATCTGTCGCGGTATATCGGCCGATAGCTTCTTTCAAAGTAGAAGCAACAGAAGCATGCGACTGTTCACTAATATTCATCATGTCTATCGAATTTTATTACTTCAAATGTACAAAAAAAATCATTCGTGCAACAGATATTGCTAGAAATTGTTTCCAAAACGTCCCATTTGAGTGTTCAAATGAGAAAAATCTTTCAGCCTTCCGGCCAGTTGTTCGGCATAGAATTTCCTTACTACGTCTTCATCGGAACCGGGTACAACCTTTTCCTCTATCTCTTTCAGCCATTTTTCTGCCTGTGGCAAATCTCCTTGCATTTCGGATGCCAGCGCCAGGTTGATAGCCGCCCGTACCTTCAGCTTCTTCGATTTCGTTTGCTCATACAAAGATTTCCACAAATCGTATGCTCCCTGCCAGTCGTTTTCATTCACACAAACAGCTGCATCACGCATCTCTACACAACCACCACCAAAATAGACACGTTGCGCCTGCTTCCAGTAAGGAACCAGCATGTGTGTAAGCATATATGCCGAAAATGAAGCCGCTTCTTCCTGCATCTGTCGATCCGAGGGAGCCATGCCGGCATCCCATTGCAGACTATCGGTCTTGGCTATTATATTCATCGGACGCTCACGCCCCGGAATGTAAAGGCTCAGTACCGGAGTAACCTTGGCTTTTATAACCGACCACGTACCCGGTAGTCCCGGATAAAAGATTTCATCCCGTTCGGTATGGATATTTACCTGATCCAGAGAAAAAATGGCATCAGCATCCAGTTCTTCGGCAAGCTGTGTCACCTCCTGCACAGTCAGTACTCTTCTGCCCGACATACTGGTTTCATTCAATGCCGAGTCGCAGATCATCACCTGATTGAAATACTTGGAATCGGCCAGTGCCGAAGCCAGCATTTCCGCCGATCTTTTACCATTGCCGTTCATATCGCCTAAGGTAAGCAATGTCCGCTTAGCCTCCGGAATGGCCGGCATGTTATTGACTACAGCAATGTTTTTCACTTGTTCAGGGAAGTTCATTGTTGCCGGACATAATTGGTCGAATGTCAAAGTCTGTATAGAACCGCACGAAGCGAGGCAGCATACCAGCGCAGCCGCACACAAAGCATATATTTTCATCATGGTCTAGTTTTAACTTCGTTAATTTTTTAATCGCAGCAACAAACAATTGTGCCACACTACAGATGCAAAGATAAAAAGATTTCGGGAATCGCACTCCGGTTCATTTTTTATTTATTTTATTTATCAATCTTTCAAGGGAAAAACCGTATCATAACTGACGATATGTCAGTTTCCGGACTAAACTGCCTCATAAAGCCTCACTAAACGGGAAAAAATGAAAGGGAGCAACAATACAACCAACAGGAAAGAATAAAAAAATCTGGCGACATTTTCTGAAAATTTGTACAAACTTTTATTTTTTCTGTACAAAAAAATTGGAAAGGCCAGCGGTTTCTGTAAATGATCTCCCAAGACACCTGACGGCAGACGGTGAAGGGCGTGAAGGGCAAAAAAGCCTGTTTTTTTCTTTAAATACACAAAAAAAGAATGTCACTCCGCACTTACTTCTGCGGAATGACATTCACTTGTATATTGTTTATTTCTAAACCTTCAGACTTATGCATTACGTCCGTGGCAATTCTTATACTTCAAGCCACTGCCACACGGACAAGGATCATTGCGTCCGACTGTTTTTTCGGCACGATACGGTTCCTGCTTTGCGTCACGTGTATCACGTCCGGCAGCTTCCTGCTGGTCAGGATCATTCAAGTCCTGCTTTTCTTCACGATACTGCTGACGAGGAGTTTCTGGTTCGGGAGCAGCCTCTCGTACTTGCTGTGGTTCCTGAACAGGTATCTGACCACGCATCAGAACAGATATCGTGTTGTTGTTAATCTTGCTCACCATATTATCGAATAAGTTAACCGATTCAAGTTTGAAGATCAACAACGGATCTTTCTGCTCGTAGCTTGCATTCTGTACTGAATGTTTCAATTCATCCAGTTCACGCAGGTTTTCCTTCCATGCATCATCGATGGTATGAAGCAGAATAGCCTTTTCAAATGCTTTCACGATAGCCTTGGACTCTGTTTCGTATGCTTCTTTCAGATTGACAGAAATATTATACATACGTTTTCCGTCGGTAATAGGAATCATGATGTTTTCATACATATGACCCTGAGCTTCGTATACCTGTTTGATTACCGGATTGGCAATGGCAGCCATACGTTCAGTCTTACGCTTGAACAAGGCCATAGCCTCCTGGAAAGTCTGTTCGGCCAAATCGTCCTTCTTCTTGTTACGGAAGTCTTCTTCGCTGAACGGAACTTCCATAGCCAGTGTCTGAAGAATTTCCATCTTGGCATCTTCATAATCCGGTTGTTCGACGGCATTTACACAACGGTCCCAAATCATGTCGACAATATCCATACCGATACGTTCTCCCATCAAGGCATGACGGCGTTTCGTATATACTACGGTACGCTGCTTGTTCATCACGTCATCGTATTCAAGCAAACGCTTACGGATACCGAAGTTGTTTTCTTCTACCTTCTTCTGGGCACGTTCGATAGACTTGGATATCATGCTGTGTTCAATCATTTCACCTTCCTTGAATCCCATCTTATCCATCCAGTTAGCCAGACGGTCGGAAGCGAACAAACGCATCAGGTCATCTTCCAACGAAACGAAGAATACAGAAGAACCCGGGTCACCCTGACGTCCTGCACGACCACGCAACTGACGGTCTACACGACGTGATTCATGACGTTCTGTACCGATAATTGCCAAACCTCCGGCAGCTTTCACTTCCGGACTCAGCTTGATATCTGTACCACGACCTGCCATGTTAGTAGCAATGGTAACGGTAGAGCTCTGACCAGCTTTAGCTACAATTTCGGCTTCCTTCTGGTGCAACTTCGCATTCAATACGTTATGCTGAATCTTACGCAAGGTAAGCATCTTGCTCAACATTTCAGAGATTTCGACTGAAGTAGTACCCACCAGTACCGGACGGCCGGCCTGTACCATCTTTTCGATTTCCTCGATTACTGCTTTATACTTTTCACGTTTCGTCTTGTATACACGGTCGTTCATATCGATACGTGCAATCGGACGGTTCGTAGGAATAACCACTACATCCAGTTTGTAGATATCCCAAAATTCTCCGGCTTCCGTTTCTGCCGTACCGGTCATACCAGCAAGCTTGTGATACATACGGAAGTAGTTCTGCAAGGTGATGGTTGCAAATGTCTGAGTCGCAGCTTCTACCTTAACCCCTTCCTTTGCTTCGACAGCCTGATGCAGGCCATCGCTCCAACGACGACCGTCCATGATACGTCCAGTCTGTTCGTCGACAATCTTAACCTGTCCGTCCATAACGACATAGTCGGTATCTTTCTCGAACATGGTATAAGCTTTCAGCAACTGATTAATTGTATGAACACGTTCCGACTTGATGGCAAAGTTTGTGAGCAGCTCGTCTTTCTTGGCAAGCTTTTCTTCGTCGCTCAGGCCCTTTTCATTTTCCAGAGCAGAAAGCTGAGCTGCGATATCCGGCAACACGAAAAGAGTCGGGTCTTGTGAATTACCAGTAATCAGGTCAACACCCTTATCTGTCAGATCGACACTCTTCAGTTTTTCATCGATGACGAAGTACAATGGTTCAACAGCCTCCGGCATACGCTTGTTGTTCTGCTCCATGTAGATTTCTTCGGTCTTCAGCATACCGGCCTTGATACCCGGTTCACTCAGGAACTTGATCAGAGGCTTGTTCTTCGGCAACGCCTTATGGCTACGGAACAGAGCCAGGAATCCAGCTTCCACGTCTTCTTTCTTGTCAGATGCAATCAGACGCTTAGCGTCAGCAAGATATTGAGTAGCCAGTTTACGCTGTGCTTCAACCAGACGTTCTACCAGCGGACGGAGCACTTCGAACAGCTGTTCGTCACCCTTAGGAACAGGACCGGAAATAATCAACGGCGTACGTGCATCATCAATCAATACAGAGTCCACCTCATCGACAATCGCATAGTTATGTTTGCGCTGTACAAGATCTTTCGGACTGACAGCCATATTATCACGCAAGTAGTCGAAACCGAACTCATTGTTGGTACCGAATGTAATATCTGCCATGTAAGCACGACGACGAGCTTCCGAGTTAGGCTGATGCTTATCGATACAATCTACAGTCAGGCCATGGAACATATAGAGCGGTCCCATCCATTCAGAGTCACGCTTAGCCAGGTAATCGTTCACGGTAACCACATGTACACCATTACCCGTCAACGCATTCAAGAATACCGGCAATGTAGCAACCAAGGTTTTACCTTCACCGGTCGCCATTTCTGCAATTTTACCCTGATGCAGTACAACACCACCAAATAGCTGTACATCGTAATGAACCATGTTCCATGTCATTTCATTACCTCCGGCTACCCAATGGTTTTTCCAGATGGCTTTGTCACCTTCTATACGGACGAAGTCCTTGCCCTGAGCAGCCAGATTGCGGTCCATTTCAGTAGCAGTAACTTCAATTTCTTCGTTTTCACTTAAACGGCGAGCTGTATCTTTTACAATCGCAAAAGCAGTAGGAAGCACATCATTCAATGCTTTCTCGTATTTCTCGAGTACTTCTTTTTCCAGCTTGTCTATTTGCGAGAAAATCGGTTCACGCTTTTCGATATCTGTTTCTTCGATAGTAGCCTTCAGCTCTTCTATCTTTTTGTTTTCTTCAGCAGCCGATTCTCTAATATATTTCTTCAGCTCTTCGGTTTTGGCACGTAACTCATCGTTACTCAATTTAGCAATTTCCGGATAGACTTCTTTTACTTTATTCACCCACGGCTGAATTTCCTTCATATCGCGAGTCGCCTTATTTCCAAAAAGTTTGCTTATAAATTCATTAAATCCCATTGTATATTGTTGTTTTTATTATTTCTAAATTGATTTGTTTATTCAGGTTTCTGACGCACAAAGATAACTAATTTGCTGATTTTCTTAGTTATTTAAGTCTATAATTTATTTACGGATGCCCGTCAGAGGAGCAGCAGTAGCTGCATTGGGTGCCCGAATGCGCATGAAATGTGCTACAGTGGGAGCGATTGTCGCCATTTTAACCGGAGTATAAAGAACTTCCGGCTTTATGTTGTTACCGATAAAAATCAACGGAGCCGACGAATAGGTATCACGTACCACTTTGGAAACTTGAGAATATTCATCGACAACTGTCCATCCCGGCATTACTTCTACGTAAATATCGCCGGAAGTATTCGGGTTGAACGTATTTCTGATTTTATCGATACGAGGAGTCCATGCTCCAAGCAACAAACGTTGAGAGGAATATGCAGAACGAACACCGCTCATCTGAACAATAAAATCGGACGAGCGATTCAGTATTTCAGTAAGATTCAGTTTCTTGTCTTCGATGAGCTTATGGTTCAGGTAAATCTGACGATCATAATAAGTTTCTACATACTGCCCCGGACCGTAAATGGCCATGAGATACATATTCAGCAATGCACCACAACGCTTGATATGAAACTCTCCGCCCGGTATTTTATATTGTTCTGGATCTTTCGGATCTGCGTCTGCATACCCTGTAGAAGTAATAAAGAACAAGGTATTATTCAGTCCTACCTTACGGTCTATCAAGTCGAGCAAATCGCCTATGCTATTATCCAGACGTACATACATATCTTGTATCTCCATGGCATATTCCGTATTCGGAGTATGGGCATAGTTTCCGGCATAATAAGACAATGTAAGCAAATCCGGGATGTTATCCAGACCGATACCAGTATTCGTCAGACAAGCATTTACAAGTTTATTTACTTCATCATTCGCATAAGGGCTGGTCTTGAATTTTTTGTACTTATCAGCACGCTCATCGGAAAAGTCATGCTTGAAGGTAAGCTGCTTTACATCCGAGGTAACATATTTATAAGAGGTGACAGGCAGATAAGGCCCCCACACCAGATTTCCAATACGGAAATCCAACCCTTCACGGTCATTGTATGCTGCAACCCATTCAGGGAAAGGACCGTAATAGGTAGAACCGCTCCATTTCCCGGTTTCATCATTCAGCCAGAAAGCACCTTTTGCTGCATGACCGGCAGCAAGTACAGCCATTTCACGAGAAGGAGCTATCGAGTATACTTCTGCACCGCCATTGGTTGCTACCATCAGTTCATCCGACAAGGTAGAAACCAGTAAATGTTGGGGCGAAGTACTTTCCGATGTATATACTCCCATATATGCCGGATCGTCTACACTCTTCACAATACGCAAGGAAGAGCGATCCATCCAACGGTTGCCTACTATTCCATTGTAATAAGGAGTAGTACCTGTATATATAGAAGCCACGGCCGAAGAACGGTCCATGTTTATGAAGTCATATTCTGCATTGCAATATACCCTGCCTTCCTTCATCAGCCTCTTGAACCCTCTTTCTCCATACAAAGCAGAGAATGCTTCGATGTAATCAGAGCGAAGCTGGTCAATGGTCAGTCCTACTACCAATCTCGGAACTGCCGGAGCTGTCTGCGCCTGAAGGCTTGTTATTACAAATGCTGCTATCAGCGATGTCAGTATGCGTTCTTTCATTACTTTTTATTCCAAACTAATATATGGCTTGCAGAGTTCACCAGCAAACCGAGTGCCAAAGGTAATACTGTTAAATTAAATTCTTGCCCACAAAAAGGAAGAATGACTATAAAAAGTGTTAAATATACAAGATTTACTACATGATAGGCATCTTTTTTATGCTTTACGTCCTTATAGATCATAACAGGCAGATAGAATAAGGGTATCGGATTAAACAGTATAAGCAGCCAGTTTGAGCCTACTGTAGGATGAACAGAGAAGAAAAACAGAAAGGCAATAATACATCCGGCCAAGCCCTGAGAAGCACATAGCAAAACATCCCATCCCCACCAGATCCGACGGTACCTCCATTGCAACCAGCCTACCAACACGCACAGCGCAAGGAACAAGGAAGCGCACGCCATCGGCGAAAGCACGAAACCCGGCTCGGCAACTTCCGGCTCCACGTCTACGACTTTTATCTCTTCCAAGACCAACGGACGACGCACACCTGCCTTATCAACAATATAAGCATCAGAGGCATAACGTTTCATATAAAAAGGAGCAAACATCTGCAAGCGCTTGCCTATTTCCTTGTCAGCTTCGCTCCCCAGACACAAGTCGATGCCCAATTCATCCCACGGAGAACCGACCGTAAATTCATGTACAATGCTGCGAAAACTTTTTCCGGATACAGAATCCGGATAAACGACCTGTCCATTTATACATTCTTCTATACGGTCACGGGCACGTGTAGTACAATTATCATAGAAATAATTATACCGATAGATACGGTTCTCTGGCAAATAATTTTCCTCCAATAAGGCCAGCAAGTTCGCCTTTTCGTCTTGAGTCAAGTTCAACACCTGCTGATATACAGACGAACCACGCATGGCATATTCCGCCTCAAAATAAGGATAAGGTGTAATTCCCAGCTGATAATCGGTTTCGCCTTTGATGAAACGAAGCACAAAATGAGGAGTATTAAAACTGAACATACCATAATTGAATACTACATCCACGTGCCGGGTATAATTTTCATAACGTATAGCCGTATGCCCAAACAAGGAATAGATTTCGCTGCCAGGAGCACAGGTCATCAAACTAAACCGAATGCTATCTGTCCTCTGTCCTTGCACAGAAAGGGCAACTGCTGCCAACAAACACACAATAAAATATCTAAGTTTTGCCATAACTCCAGGTTAAGTACATCCTCTTTTTTTACAATGTTTATATTGTTTTCGCTGCAAAAATACGGCTAAATATTGAAAAGTTCTGAATAAATTCACCGTTTTATTACTATTCCTATTTATTTTTTACTTTACTTTGCAACATAAAATAAGAAAAGAAGTGAATTTAGTAATCGATATAGGCAATACAGTAGCCAAACTCGCTGTATTCGACAAGGAAGAAGTGGTAGAAGTTCTTCGAGGTTCAAACCACTCTTTAGACTGCTTGACGATGCTGTGCAACAAATACCCCATTGAAAAGGGAATCATTGCATCAGTCATTACACTTAGCAACACCATCCGCAAGCAACTGGCTAAACAGTCTGTTTCTTTCTTGGAGTTAACCTACCGCACACCAGTGCCTATAGAAAATCTTTACAAAACTCCAGAAACATTAGGGATGGACCGACTGGCTGCTGTCGTGGGTGCCAATTACCTTTGTCCCAACAAAAACTTGCTGGTTGTAGATGCAGGAACGGCACTGACATACGAATTCATTGACGCACAAGGCCGCTACTGGGGAGGCAATATATCCCCTGGTATCTACACCCGTTTTAAAGCGCTGAACGCCTGTTGCGACAAGCTTCCCCTGATAGAAAAAGGAGGAGATTTACCGGAGTTTGGATATAGCACGGAAACTGCGATACGTGCTGGTGTCATAAAAGGCATAGAGTTCGAAATAAGCGGTTATATAGCCCTTATGCAAAAGAAATATCCTGACCTTTTGGTTTTTTTAACTGGCGGAGATAAATTTTCTTTTGATACAAACTTAAAAAGTATCATCTTTGCAGATAGATTTTTAGTATTGAAAGGTTTAAACAGAATATTAAATTACAATGTTAAATAAGAAAGCACTAATCAGCGCTCTGATGCTTGCCGGCTCGTTATCGGCTATTGCTCAGTCCAGCACTAATTCTCCTTATACCCGATATGGACTAGGAGATTTGTCTGACCGAGGCTTTGCCAATAATGCTGCCATGGGTGGAATTGGCTACGCTCTCAGAAACAGTGGCCATATCAATATGATGAATCCGGCATCATTCACAGCGGTAGATTCCCTCTCGTTTATGTTCGATGTAGGTATGAGTTTGAAAAGTTCCAATTTTCAGGAAAACGGAATAAAGAACAATGCCAGAAACTCTAGCTTCGACTATATAGCAATGCAGTTCCGCCTCCACCCTCGTCTGGGTATGGCTATCGGATTCATTCCTTATTCTACACTGGGATATAATTTTACAACGACCCAGCCTGTAGAAGGAATTGAAAACGTTACTGCAACAAATCTTTTTTATGGAGATGGAGGGTTACAGCAAATTACCGGAGGACTGGGCTTCAAAGTACTTGACAACCTTTCTATTGGAGTAAATGCCGGATACCTCTATGGAACATTACAATACCAGGCAACTAAAGGATTTAGCGTAAGTAGTGACCAGACAAACGTATATAATAACATAAAGGTAAACAGTTACGTTGCAGATTTCGGCTTACAATATACCCAGGCCATCAATAAATCCGACAAAGTGACACTTGGACTTGTTTACGGATTAGGACATACACTCAATTCAACAGATACCAGAGGTATTCAGGTTACAGATAATTCGAGTTACTCTTCGGTCAACGAACATGTAGTAAACGATTCATACGGTATACCTCATACTTATGGCGTAGGTTTAGCATACAACCATGCCAAAAGCCTTACTGTTGGTATTGATTATTCTTTAGAAAAATGGTCGAAAGTAAAATATGAAAATTCGACAAACGCATATAATGACCGCACTAAAATAGCAGCAGGTGTAGAATACTTGCCAAATCCCATCGGAAGAAGTTATTTGAAACGCATACGCTATCGTGCAGGAGGTTACTACAAAAGTGCATACCTAAAACTTCCTCAGTGTGACGGCCCTTCAGAATATGGAATCAGTGCAGGATTGGGACTTCCGCTCTACTTGTTTCAGCGAAATACCATCTTAAACGTGACAGGACAATATGTTCGTGTCAACCCATCTGTTTCCAATATGCTATCTGAAAACCGTTTTGTCATTAAAATCGGCCTGACGTTTAATGAACATTGGTTCATGAAATGGAAAGTTAACTAACAAAACAACTAAATTTATATACGATGAAAATGAAGATGTTTACAATGCTGGCAGTACTTTCATTGAGTACAACAGCAGTTTTCGCTCAAAAAGGAGTGGAAGATGGTTCTCGTTTTGGACATGGAGAAGACAGTCTCCGCTGCCTCCAGAACATCAGTATTTATACTGAATATGTAAAGACAAACAACTTCAAGGATGCATACACCCCTTGGAAAGCTGTCTTTACAGAAGCTCCTATAGCACAGGTTGGTACTTATACAAACGGTGCTAAAATTCTTCGTGCATTGATTGCTGAATCCAAAGATGCCGCACAGCAGAAGACTTATTTGAATGAGTTGATGGCTGTACATGATCAGCGTATCAAATATCTGGACCAGCTGAACGGCTTGGTTAAAACTCCAACAACAAAAGGTTCTATCCTGGGTATGAAAGCTCACGACCTTATTGTATTTTCTGGTTCTAACTTGGACGTTAATGCAGCTTACAACATTGAAAAAGAAGCTATCGATCTGGAAAAAGAAAATGCAGACTATTTCATGTTCCAGGATATGATGGACTTGTCTTTGCGTAAACTGAAAACAGATAATAACCATAAAGAACAATTCATTCAGGATTATCTGACTGTTTCAGGTTATGCCGATGCTGCATACAAGGCTACTACTGCAACAAAAACCAAAAACCTTCTGAAAACAGCTAAGGACAATGTAGATGCTTACTTCATCAACAGTGGTACCGCTACTTGCGAAGACATGCAATCTATCTACGGCCCGAAAGTAGCACAGAATAAATCTAATCTGGACTACCTGAAACAGGTTATTTCTGTTATGCAGATTCTGAAATGTACAAACGAAGAAGCATACTTCGAAGCTTCAGAAGCTGCTCATGCTATCGAACCGACAGCCGCAACAGCCTTGGGATGTGGTTACATGTATTACAAGAAAGGTGATATTAATAAGAGCGTCAGCTACTTCGACGAAGCAATTGAACTGGAACAGGATCCAATGGAAAAAGCTGAAAACTGCTACAAAGCAGCCGTTGCTATCATGAGCCAGAAAATGTATGGAAAGGCTAGACAATATGCAAACAAAGCTCTTTCTTACAATGCCAACATGGGTAAGGCATATATCCTGATTGCTCAGATGTATGCAGCCAGCCCGAACTGGGGTGATGAAGCAGCTTTGAACAAATGTACTTACTTTGCAGCTATCGATAAATTACAGCGTGCCAAGAGTGTAGATCCAAGCGTTGCAGAAGAAGCCAACAAGCTGATTGGAAGCTACTCAGCATATACTCCGAAAGACGAAGACCTGTTCTTCCTGGGCTTGAAGAAAGGTGACTCTGTAACTATCGGCGGATGGATTGGTGAAACAACAACAATCAGATAACCACGTTTATATGTCATATAGAGTGACTCACAATAAACATATAATGATTTTAAACATAACAGTTGCCATTTGGGCAACTGTTATGTTTCTTTTATTGCCGGCATGTAGCAAAAAGAAAGAACTGGCAGAAGCCGTCAGCGACAAAGACTCCCTGCCTGACATGCGTACTATCGGAGTTACGACATTTATCTCCGACTCCGGTATGATTCGCTATAAAATAATCACAGCCGAATGGCTGATTTACAGTGAGGTTGACACCCCTTTCTGGGCATTCGAAAAAGGTATCTATCTTGAAAAGTTCGATACTCTTTTCCATATAGATGCAAGTATAAAGGCAGATACCGCCTATTACTATGAGCCTAAGAAACTGTGGGAATTACGAAGCAATGTACACATCCGCAGCCAACGCGGAGATAAATTTGATACCCAGCTCATGTTCTGGGATCAAGGAAAAGAAAAAATCTATTCCGACCAGTTTATACGTATCGAACAACCCGATAAGATACTGACGGGATATGGTTTTGAATCGAATCAGCAGATGACAGAATATCAGATATTCAATAATACCGGTATATTTACCGTAGAGGATACTGCACCTGCCGATACGACCAAGAACTAGAAAACTCTGTACCAAATCAATATGGGACTAATTATAGAATTACTTATATCAATGGCATTTTCCGCATTCTTTTCCGGAATGGAAATTGCCTTTGTTTCTTCCAACAAATTACGTTTTGAAATGGAGAAAGACAATGGCATACGAGCCCGCATCTTATCCATTTTCTACCGCAATCCCAATAATTTCATTTCAACCATGCTCGTGGGCAACAATATTGCTCTCGTTGTATATGGTATCTGGATGGCTCAACTAATAGAAGAATATATCCTGATAGACATTATCAGCAACCAAATTGTTCTGGTTACAATTGAAACTCTTATCTCAACAGCCATTATTCTCGTCACGGGAGAGTTTCTGCCTAAGACGTTATTTAAAATAAGTCCGAACAGCACCCTGCGTGCATTTGCCATTCCTACATTCATCTGCTACCTGATACTATACCCGATCAGTCGCTTTGCCTCTTTCCTGTCTACTTGTATTCTCTATTTGACAGGAACAAAGATCAATAAAGAGACCAAAGCAAAAGCATTTACAAAAGTAGACCTGGACTATTTTATACAAAGCAGCATCGAAAAGGTACAAGATCAGAATACAATAGATACTGAAATAGAAATATTCCGCAATGCACTTGATTTTTCCAGCATCAAAGTACGAGACTGCATGGTTCCACGCACCGAAATCATTGCAGTAGATGTTGATGCCACATTGGATGAATTAAAGGCTGAATTTATAGAACACGGAATAAGCAAAGTCATCGTTTACAAAGAAGATATAGACAATGTTATCGGTTACATACATTCTTCCGAAATGTTCAAGTCACTGACCGACTGGCGCCAACACATACGTACGATTCCTATTGTGCCAGAAACAATGAGTGCCCATAAACTGATGCAACAGCTCATGCAACAGAAGCGCTCACTGGCTATTGTGGTCGATGAATTTGGAGGAACATCCGGTCTGGTATCCATGGAAGACCTGGTTGAGCAAATATTTGGTGACATCGAAGACGAGCACGATACAAATTCCTGCATTGCCAAAAACATCGGTGAAAATGAATATATATTCTCCGGACGAGTAGAAATAGAAAAAGCCAATGAAGAATTTGGTTTAAAGTTGCCTGAAAGCGATGAATATCAGACTATCGGTGGACTTATTCTACACGAATATCAGAGTTTTCCTAAAATGCACGAAACAATAACAATTGGAGATTTTCAATTCAAAATTATTAAAGTAACGTCAACAAAAATAGAGCTTGTCAAGCTAAAAGTTAACAAATAAGCGATTTAAACGCTCCCAAAATAAAAATTTTTCTATAAAAAGATGCCTGCTAAGCACATTTTTTGTATCTTCGTGCGCTAAAGAAAAAAACAATAAACAAAAAATAATAACTCTAAATGGCAACTTTACAAACAATCAGAAGCAAAGGACCTCTTTTGGTCATTGTAATCGGTCTTGCCCTTTTTGCATTCATTGCAGGAGATGCCTGGAAAATACTTCAGCCGCATCAGGGAAAACAAAACGCCGGAGAAATAAATGGAAATACACTCTCCGTTCAAGACTATCAACAAATGGTAGATGAATTCAGTGAAGTAATCAAACTGACTAACGGACTGAACTCATTAAACGAAGATCAATTGACAAACATCAAAGATCAGGTTTGGAACACATACGTAACAAACGAACTGATAGCTGCCGAAGCAAAGAAACTGGGACTTAAGGTAACAGACAAAGAACTGGAAGCTATCATCGACGAAGGTACGAACCCGCTGCTGATGCAGACTCCGTTCCGCAACCCGCAAACAGGTGCTTTCGACAAAGATATGCTGAAAAAATTCCTGGTAGACTATGCGAATCTGGATACCAACAAGATGCCTGCACAGTATGTAGAATATTACCAGAAAATGGGTAATTTCTGGAAGTTCATTGAAAAGACTTTGAAACAGTCTGTACTTGCAGAAAAATACCAGAACTTGATTGCAAAATCATTGATATCTAATCCGGTTGCAGCAGAAGATGTTTTCAACGGACGTACAGTACAATCTGATTTGTTGCTGGCAGGTATCCCCTACTCAAGCATCAGCGATTCTACTATCACTGTATCTAACGAAGATATCAAAAAGTTATACGACGAAAGAAAAGAGTCTTTCAAACAGCCAGTTGAAACACGTGACATTAAATTTATCGATGTACGTGTAACTCCTTCTGATGCAGACCGTCAGGAAGTACAGAAAGAAGTAACAGAATACAGTAATCAATTGATTAATACAAATGATGATTACACAGCATTCGTTCGCTCTACAAGTTCTGTTGTTCCTTTCTCAGACGTACCTGTAAATAAGACAGTATTGCCATCAGACGTTGCTAGCCGTCTGGATTCTACTTCTGTAAATGAAGTATACGGACCTTATTACAATCAGGCTGATGATTCTTACAACGCATTTAAGATTATAGCAAAAACTACAGCACCTGATTCAATCCAGTTCCGTCAGATTCAGGTATATGCCGATACAGAAGCTAAAACTGCAACATTGGCAGACAGTATTTACAACGCTCTGAAAGGTGGTGCTGACTTCGCCGAGCTGGCAAAGATCTATGGTCAGACAGGTGAAGCTAACTGGGTTAATGCACAGAGCTGGGAAGGCGCTTCACTGGATACAGACAATGCTACACTCATCAACAAACTGATATCTCAACCAGTTGATGAACTTGCTAACCTCAAAGTAGGTCAGGCAAATCTTATCCTTCAGGTTACAGCTAAAAAAGCAATGAAAGATAAATATAAAGTAGCTGTCATCAAACGCCCTGTTGAGTTCAGCAAAGAAACTTACAATAAGGCTTACAACAAGTTCAGCCAGTTCGTTGCTCAGAATACAACAATCAAAGATCTTGAAAAGAATGCAGAAGAAGCTGGTTACAGCGTAACTCCTCGTTCAAACTTCCGTAGCGATGAACATTACGTAGGTGGTGTAAAATCAACTCGTGAAGCATTGAAATGGGTATTCAGTGCAAAACCGGGAGAAGTTTCTCCATTGTATGAATGCGGCGAAAACGACCATCTGATGGTAGTAGCTCTCGAAGCTATCAATCCGGAAGGATATGTAAACATCAACAAGGTTTCTGATATGTTGAGAAGCGAAGTTCTCCGCGATAAGAAAGCTGAAAAGATTATGGAGCAGATGAAGGGCTTCAACTCTTTGGCACAGGTTAAAGGTATGAAAGATGCCATCAGCGATAGCGTAAAACACGTTACTTTCAATGCTCCGGCATTTATCGCAGTAACACGTGCCAGTGAACCTGCAATCAGTGCATATGCATCGAAAACAGAAGTGAACAAAGTTTCTGCTCCTATTAAAGGTAATGCCGGAGTCTATATGATTCAGGTGTACAACAAAGAAAAGAGTTCAGAAAAATTCGATGCAAAGAAAGAAGAAACAGCTCTCTCAAGCATGGCTGCACGCTATGCAGGACAATGTCTCTACGAATTACGTGACAAGGCAGAAATCGTAGACCAGCGCTATTTATTCTTCTAAATTTAATAGGATAATTTTTTATTGAAAGAGTAATAGAGGCGGACAGGCTGAATTTTCAGTTTGCCCGCTTCGTTTTTATAGCTATCAGACCTCCCTAGATTAGAATGTTCATTCACCATAACATTAGCCTGCATATACCCTCTTTACAGCCTTTATTTAATCACTTCGTATAACACGATTAAACAACCGGATCTCTTGTAGCAAATATCTATAGGCTACTCCATAAGACAATAATCTAACCTTTAAAGTAGAAAAGAAAAGAAAAGCCAATCAATCGCAGCTAATTCTATTGCCCATTAGACGAATTTCGGATGAGGGTAAACAATATCTATCTGTATCAATGTAAATGATAAAAGAAAAGCGGAAAACAGGTGTTATCCCATTTTCCGCTTCAAGAAGATTGATATTATACTTTTTATTTTCTATTCAATTCAGATTAATCCAGACTGATATAAATTATCTGCCTTTACGGCTCAACCAAAGCTGATTCATTTCCTCCAAAGTACGTCCCTTCGTTTCGGGTACCCACTTCCAGACGAAGAAAGCAGCAATCAAACAAATTACTCCGTACAATGAATAAGCAAAGAACGGACTAACCTCATACATAGCCGGGAATGTAGAGGAAACAAGATAATTGAATATCCACTGGAAGGCTACGGCAATAGCCACAGCTTTGCTTCGAATAGTGTTAGGGAATATTTCGGCAATTAATACCCATGTTATCGGCCCCCATGACATCATGAAAGCCGCCGAATAAACGATGATACACAACACAGCAATAATACCATTAATATGGAATTCATCGCAAGCAGCAGTACCCAGTGCTCCGATAGCCATACCTATAGATCCGATGATAAGTAACGGTTTTCTTCCCACTTTTTCTACTGTAAAAATAGCGACTAAAGTAAATGTTATGTTCACTACTCCCATAATAACCGTCTGCATCATACCGTCTCCACCGCCACCAATTTTTTCAAAGATACGTGGTGCATAATACAGCACAGCATTAATACCGATAGCTTGCTGGAATACAGAAAGCAAAATACCAATAACAATAACAGCCACCCCATAAGTGAAAAGTTTTTCTGTCTTTTCTGCTGTTACTGATTTAATCTCAGAAAAAATCTTCTTTGCCTTTTCCGGACCATTGATGCGTTCGAGTACGTAGAGAGCCTTGGCATCATTACCTTCCATAACCAGATAACGCGGTGTCTTGGGTACGAAGAAAAGCAGGAAAGCAAAGACCGCTGCCGGATAGGCTTCTGAAAGGAACATCTGACGCCAGCCGTCAGAAACCAATAATTCTTCACTCATTCCATCCTTAATCATATAGTTCACAAAGTAAACCACCAACATACCAAAAATCACAGCAAACTGATTGCACGAAACAAGTTTACCACGAATTTCCGAGGGAGCCACTTCAGCGATATACATCGGACTGATGGCTGAAGCCAAACCAACTCCGACCCCACCGAGAATACGATAAAAATTAAAAGCCAGAATCAATGAAAAAGAAGTATCACCTTTTTCAAAAAAGATAAATTCCGGATAATATGAGCCTAACGCTGACAAGAAAAGCAATACAGCCGACAAACGTAACGAATTACGCCGCCCCATACGAGAAGCACATACCCCAGAAATGGCTCCACCAATTACACACCCGATTAAAGCACTGGAGGCAGTAATGCCATGCCAAAATGCATTCAACCCTAAATGTTTCTGAAGAGCTTGCTCAGCTCCAGAAATAACAGCGGTATCATAACCAAACAGAAGACCGCCCAAAATGGCCACTAAGACCAAACTAACCAAATACAAATTACTGTTTTTCACGATATTAAATTTATAGTTTTCGTACTAGCGACGAAAATACAAAATCTATTCTTTCATCGTTATTCCTATTAAGTCTTTTTCACATAGTAATACATATTTCATCATATTACAAACGAGTTTCTTAACTAATCTAAGCGCAAATGTATTACATTTGGAACTCTCATGTAAAAAAATTATATTTGCTACAGATTATAAAGAGGAAGTATAAATGAAACGAATAAACTCATTGGAGTCTATACCAGAAAACACCGATATGCTGACAGGTATTGACCTCATAGGCAATATTAAACAGTTATTCAAGAATCCGGTTCAAATGCCTGGATGTCTTTTCTTACTATGCATCCGAGGTAATTGTACAATCACTATACATCTGAACAAATACAAACTAGAAAAAAATACCATCGCCATTGTTTTCCCTCATCAGTTTGTACAAGTAACGGAAGAAAGTGAAGACTGTAGATTTGCCTTTATAGGATTTTCTCAGAAGCTGATTCAAAGCCCTCCTCTATTTTCGCGTATGATCGAATATACTCCGTCTATATTCGAAGAGCCTGTTATTGAATTAAGAACCGATGTGGCAGATATCTTTTACGAGTATTTCAAACTATTAATGAAAGCCATACGACTGCCAAATGCATTTGTCAAAGACGAACAGGCACATCTCATCTGCAGCCAGCTCATCATGGGACTGGGGAACATCTATAAACAGAGAGAAGGTAACGAGCGCCCGCGTTACAACCGTAATCAGGAGATTGTAAAACAGCTGATACGAATAGTCATACAAAACTATAAGTTAGAACGTAATATCTCATTTTATGCAGAGAAAATGCACTTATCGCCTCAACACCTTAGTACAACAATAAAGAAAACTACAGGAAAAACACTGACGGATATTATTTCAACTTTTGTCATCCGAGATGCACAGGCAAAACTCCGTTCCACAGAACTTACCATCCAGGAAATTGCTTATTCGCTCAACTTTCCTGACATCTCTTTTTTCGGAAAATATTTTAAACGATATACAGGTATGTCGCCTAAGCAATACCGAAACATGGAATAGTTGGATAGACCAACTATTCCTCTATAATTTTTACATCTGTAATATCTTTGTTCCTCTTGTGATAATAGAACAAAAGGCGAACAAGATCATTCAATGCATATATAATAGATGAAACTCCCAAAATTATGAACGGAACGGTAGCCGCCGTAAACGGATTGAAGAGAATGACAATACCGGCAGCCAGAATCAGAACCGATATCAAATAAAGAAAAACAGGGACTTTTACTACTTGACGAACCGATATAAAATTTATCAATTGCGATAAACTACCTAATACCAGAAGTACTCCCAACAGGTACATCAAAATATTGACAAAGAACTCAGGCATAATCATCAGCCAAAATCCCAGCAAGGTACTGCCTAATGCAATAATGGGAAATGTTCTTTGTACTTCCGCATTCCTACGCCGAGAAAAAGCATAAGAAAACAATCCCATCAAGCCGGGCAACAGAAATAGTACTCCTACCGTAATGACTAAATAAATAATGGCAGCTTCAGGCCATATCACCAGTAATATACCGATTACCAGTGCACACACGCTGCTCATGGCAGCATAACTCAATGATTTCATATTCCAGCTAAATTGATTCTAATACGAATATATCTTATTTTTAGTATATAAACAAATTTCGGAACCGATTTGCCTAATGCTACAACGAATTTTCCTGCACATCCACAGTATTCGCTTCCTACATATAAAAAACAATTCCGCTTTTTACCTCACTTTAGAGAAACGGCCAGGCAGAAGAAAGATCTTCCTTCGCCAGAAACAGACTCTTATCAATGGTAAAAGCAAGAGTCTGAACAAAACATAGGAAAAAGAAAGAATACAGCCAACAGCAAAGAAATTGGTACTTTATATATTTTTTTAGCAAAAAAGTTCCCTTTTTATTTGAATATTTCAAATTTGTCTTTACTTTTGCAAGTGATAAAACAAATAAAAGATCACATTTTATGAAACAGATAATGGTAAATACATTCTTTTGGTGGCGCCTCTTGCAACTTCATAAGTCGTAAGGGAACATCAGTCGTGTGTATATATACCATTTAATTTTAGTAATAAGATATAGCAAAAGGCTGTCGTAACTTACGACAGCCTTTTTTGTTTTTACCCCAATATATAAACTATTATGAAAACGTATCAAGTAGACAAGAATGGTTTTTACGGCGATTTCGGCGGAGCATATATCCCTGAAATCCTCTACCAATGCGTGGAAGACCTGAAAAACGCATATCAAAAAGTTCTGGATTCTGAAAGTTTCAAGCAAGAGTTCGCACAGCTTCTGCGTGACTATGTAGGACGCCCTTCCCCCCTATACCTTGCAAACCGTCTTTCTGAGAAATATGGATGCAAGATTTACCTGAAAAGAGAAGACCTGAACCATACAGGAGCACATAAGATAAACAATGCCATCGGACAAGTACTGCTGGCGCGTCGCATGGGAAAGAAACGAATCATTGCCGAAACCGGGGCCGGACAACATGGAGTAGCTGCCGCTACCGTATGTGCCCTGATGAACATGGAATGTGTCGTATACATGGGTAAGACAGATGTAGAACGTCAACATATTAATGTAGAAAAAATGAAAATGCTGGGAGCTACCGTACACCCAGTAACCTCCGGCAATATGACCCTGAAAGATGCGACAAACGAAGCTATCCGCGACTGGTGCTGTCATCCCGAAGATACTTACTACCTGATCGGCTCAACCGTAGGTCCACATCCTTATCCAGACATGGTAGCGCGTTTGCAATCTGTCATCAGCGAAGAAATCAAAAAGCAACTCCAGGAACATGAAGGACGTGATTACCCCGACTATTTGGTAGCCTGCGTAGGTGGAGGAAGTAACGCCGCCGGTACGATTTACCATTATATCGACGATGAACGTGTCAAGATTGTATTGGCCGAAGCTGGTGGAAAAGGTATAGACAGCGGAATGTCGGCCGCCACAATCCACTTGGGACACTTAGGTATTATTCATGGCTCGAAAACCTTGCTGATGCAAAATGAAGATGGACAAATTATTGAGCCCTACTCTATTTCTGCAGGATTGGATTATCCAGGAATCGGTCCTATGCATGCCAACCTTGCCAAACAGCACCGTGCTACAGTATTTGCCATCAACGATGATGAAGCTATCCGCGCCGCTTACGAACTGACTCGTCTGGAAGGCATCATTCCTGCACTGGAATCGGCACATGCTTTAGGAGCCCTCGACAAGTTATCGTTTAAACCCAGCGATATAGTAGTACTCACCGTTTCAGGAAGAGGCGATAAGGATATACAAACTTACTTAAACAATGCACCGACCGATCAAAAATAAAATTAGACCATTAAAGTTACAATACAATGACAACATATACTTATCATACCGCACATAAAATGATGTTAGGCGACCTTCATACGCCAGTCAGCACGTATCTGAAAGTACGTGACCTTTTTCCACAAAGTGCACTTATGGAAAGCTCCGATTATCACGGAACAGAAAACAACCGTTCGTTCATCGCTTTCAATCCGATAGCCAGTATCGGCATCAACCATGGCATAGCTACGGCAGTTTATCCTGATGATACACGCGTTGAAACAGCACTGAGCGAGCATTTCACGGCAGAAAACGCTATCAACGATTTTCTTTCTCACTTCAAGGTAGAAGGAGAATATGCCAATTACTGCGGCCTGTATGGATATACGACTTTCAATGCTGTACGTTATTTTGAAAATATCCCTGTAAAAGACAGCCGCGACCCCAAGAACGACGCACCCGAAATACTTTACATCTTATATAAATACCTGATTGTCTTCAACGACTTCAAGAGTGAAATGGTACTTATTGAAATGCAAGACGGTGAAGACAACAGTCATATTCACGATATAGAAAAAGCTATCAACAACCGGAACTATACGACTTACGACTTTTATCCCATAGGAAAAACCACCAGTACACTGACCGACGAAGAGCATAAGGCCAATATTCGTAAAGGCATTGCACACTGCTTGCGGGGAGATGTCTTTCAGGTAGTTCTTTCTCGCCGTTTTATCCAAAAGTTCCAAGGCGATGATTTCAAGCTATATAGAGCTTTAAGAAGCATCAACCCGTCGCCCTATCTGTTCTATTTCGATTTTGGAGGCTTCCGTATCTTCGGTTCATCTCCTGAAACGCACTGCAAGATAGAAAACGGACAAGCTACCATCGACCCGATAGCCGGTACCACCCGCCGCAGCGGAGACAAAGAAACAGACAATCAACTGACAGCCGCTCTGCTTGCCGACCCTAAAGAGAATGCCGAACACGTCATGCTGGTCGACCTGGCACGAAACGATCTAAGCCGCAATTGCCACAATCCTCATATCGAATTCTATAAAGAACCACAATATTACAGCCATGTTATCCATCTGGTAAGTCGCGTAAGCGGTACACTGGACAAAGATACGAATCCCGTACGAGCATTCATCGATACATTTCCAGCCGGCACACTAAGCGGAGCTCCAAAAGTTCGTGCCATGCAGATCATCAGTGAAATAGAGCCACACAATCGAGGTGTATACGGGGGATGCATCGGTTTCATCGGTTTAAATGGAACGCTGAATCAAGCAATCACTATCCGTACATTCGTAAGCCGAAACAATGAACTCTGGTTTCAGGCTGGAGGCGGTATCACGGCACTGAGCAATGAAGAAAACGAATTACAGGAAGTTAACAACAAGCTGGGGGCATTGAAGAAAGCAATCCTTCTGGCAGAAAAATTATAAAACGCACTTGAACAATGAAAATAGTTATCATAGATAATTACGACTCATTTACTTATAACCTGAGTCACTTAATCAAAGAACTGGGAGCCGATGTAACAGTGTTACGCAACGACTGCTTTCAGATAGGAGAATTGGAACAGTTTGATAAAATCGTATTATCACCGGGACCGGGCATACCGGAAGAAGCCGGCCTACTGCTGGATGTCATTCGATATTATGCCGGACGCAAACCTATATTGGGAGTTTGCTTGGGAGAACAGGCCATCGGCGAAGTATTCGGTGGCAAACTGACCAACCTTTCAACCGTATATCACGGTATACAGAGTCCGGTTACCATTACGGTCGATGACTATATCTTCGACCAACTTCCCCGCGAAATTCCAGTAGGACGTTACCACTCATGGGTTGTCGATACAGACGGATTTCCAGACTGTCTGGAAATAACAGCTGTAAGTAAGGAAGGATACATCATGGCATTGCGTCATCGCAACTATGACATTCGTGGCATTCAGTTCCATCCGGAATCCATCCTTACTCCCGATGGTAAACAAATGATGCAAAACTGGTTAAATCACTAAAAAAGCTATTACAATGAAAGAAATACTTATACGACTTTTTGCCCACGAAGAACTCTCTCACGAAGAGGCATACGAATTGATGAAGGGCATTACCCGAGGCGACTATAACGAAGCTCAAATAGCTTCACTACTTACCGTATTCCAAATGCGAGGAGTAAAAGTTAATGAATTGACCGGCTTCCGTGAAGCCCTGTTGGCAACCCGAATACCTGTTAATCTATCCGATTTCGAACCGATCGATATCGTCGGCACGGGAGGCGACGGAAAGAATACATTCAATATCTCAACCTGTGCCTGCTTCATCGTAGCCGGGGCCGGATACGCTGTAGCCAAACACGGCAATTACGGTGCCACTTCAGTAAGCGGCGCCAGCAACGTTATGGAACAGCACGGAGTAAAATTCACCAACGATGAGAGCAAACTGCGACGCTCCATCGAAACATGCGGTATGGCATACCTGCACGCCCCTCTCTTTAATCCTGCCATGAAAACCGTGGCTCCGGTACGAAAGGCCTTGCAAGTACGTACCCTATTTAATCTCCTTGGTCCGCTGATCAATCCATGTTTGCCTGCTTATCAGCTATTAGGAGTAGCCGATCTTCCACAGATGAGACTTTATACCAATACGCTGCAACGATTGAATATCGGGTTTGCCGTAGTCAACAACCTCGACGGATACGACGAAATTTCTCTGACAGACGAATTTAAGGTCATGACCAACCGCTACGAAACTATTTACCGTCCTTCCGATTTAGGCTTCACCATAGCAAAAAGAGAAGAACTTTACGGAGGAAACACACCGGAAGAAGCTGCCCGGATATTCGACAACGTGTTACAAAATCGAGCAACGAAAGCTCAGACCGATTGTGTACTGATCAATGCCTCATTTGCCATACAAGCGCGCGATCCGCAAAAACCGATTGAAGACTGCGTTGCACTGGCTAAGGAATCATTGGAAAGTGGACGAGCATGGAATACGTTCTGCAAATTCGTCAGCATAAACAGCTGAAAACATCAGCACGTTTTCATTAAAACATCACCACATTTTAAAAAAACATCACCATGAATCAAGACATATTGACCGACATCATCGCACATAAACGAAAAGAGCTTGTTACCCAAGAGGCGGCTGTATCAATGTCACTTCTTGAAAGCCATATCGGAGACACTACTGCTAAGCATAGCATGAAGCAGAGCCTTCTGTCCTCATCAGCCGGAATCATTGCCGAATTTAAACGTCGTTCTCCGTCAAAAGGCTGGATCAACCAAGAAGCAGATGTTTCGGTTATTCCCCACAACTACGAACAGGCTGGAGCGGCTGCCCTTTCTATCCTGACAGACGAAATGTTTTTCGGAGGTTCTCTGAAAGACATTCGCATCGCCCGTCCGACTGTAAACCTCCCGATTCTGCGCAAAGACTTCATCATCAGCCGATACCAACTGTTACAGGCAAAAGTCACTCAGGCTGATGCTATACTATTGATAGCAGCGGCACTCACACCTGATGAATGCAGAACGTTGGCTCGCGAGGCTCACGAACTTCAACTGGAAGTATTGCTCGAATTACATCGGGAGGAAGAGCTGGAATATATCAACGAGTATGTAGACATGATAGGTATAAACAACCGTAATTTGGGAACCTTTCATACCGATACGGAAAACTCGTTCCGCCTCATCGAAAAACTTCCCAAGGATAAGGTACTGGTATCGGAAAGTGGAATCTCACAGCCGGAAACAGTTTCCAGATTACGTGAAGCAGGCTTCCGAGGCTTCCTGATTGGAGAGAATTTTATGAAAACAGAAAATCCGGGAACTGCATTAAGTCAGTTTATCTATCATATTCATTCCGCCTTATGATTGTAAAAGTATGTGGTATGCGACACCCCGACAATATTCGGGAAGTGGAAAAGACCGGAACCGACTGGATGGGATTCATTTGCTATGAACGCTCCCCCCGGTTTGTTTCATCAGCTCCCGCCTACCTTCCCGTCCGTTCAAAACGTATCGGAGTTTTCGTCAATGCCGATTATCAAACAATCACTACACGAGCAAGGGAACTGAAACTCGATTACCTGCAACTGCACGGATCGGAATCTCCAGCTTTCTGCCAGAGGTTACATACAGAAGGATACAAGCTGATAAAAGCATTCTCCTTCCGCAAACCTTCAGAACTGAGTCGCACAGATGAATATGTATCGTATTGTGATTATTTTCTTTTCGATACACCATGCTACGGATACGGAGGCTCGGGACAGTCATTCGACTGGGACATTCTGAACGGCTATCAAGGGAATACTCCTTTTCTGCTGAGTGGAGGCATCCGTCCCGAAAGTCTGGAAGCATTATCCAGCTTTCATCATCCAGCTTGGGCAGGTATTGACCTGAACAGTGGTTTCGAAACGGCTCCGGCAGAAAAGGATGTGACAGCACTCCAAAACTTTATTCAACAATTCAGATTATTAACCAACAAATAAAACAATACAACTATGAATCGTATCAATGAATTATTCAACCGCAAACAACACGATATACTATCATTATATTTTTGTGCTGGAAGCCCGACACTCGAGAGTACAGCAAGCATCGTCAAGACATTGGAGCTGAAAGGTATTGACATGATAGAAATAGGAATACCTTTCAGTGATCCGATGGCTGACGGTGTGGTCATACAGGAAGCCGCAACCCAAGCTTTACGAAACGGAATGACACTCCGAAAGCTTTTCGAACAACTGAAAGACATCCGTCGTGAAGTAAACATGCCACTTATCCTGATGGGTTACTTAAATCCCATCATGCAATATGGTTTCGAACATTTTTGCCAGAGCTGTCAGGCATGTGGAATAGATGGCATTATCATCCCCGACCTTCCTTTCAAAGACTATCAGGAAGAATACCGTCCCATAGCTGAACGATATGACCTACGCATCATCATGCTGATAACTCCCGAAACCAGCGAAGAACGTATCCGCGAAATAGACCAGCACACCGACGGATTCATCTACATGGTCTCTTCGGCTGCCACTACCGGAGCTCAGAAAAATTTCGATGAACAGAAACAGGCCTACTTCAAGCGAATAGAAAATATGAAACTACATAACCCTCGTATGATAGGTTTCGGTATATCAAACAAACAAACTTACGAGGCTGCCGCCTCACATGCTTCCGGATGTATCATAGGCAGTAAATTCATCACATTATTGAACGAAGAACAAGGAGATGCTGCAAAAGCTGCCGACCGCCTGAAGAGTTTGTTAGCACAATAAAAAGTGAAGGTCAACAAGTCCAAAACATAAAAGAGTGAAACTATACAAGGGTATATACAATTGATTTATCACATAAAAACAAGCATTTTGTCATTTTATTAATTCAATTTTTGCATAGTTAAAACTCTTTTATGTATCTTTGTGACAAAATAAGCAATAGACACGAACATGATTAAGCCAGATTATCCTTCCGTTTTGCTAATTTACACTGGAGGTACGATTGGAATGATTGAAAATCCGGAAACTGGAGCGCTGGAAGCTTTTAACTTCGACCAACTTCAAGAAAATGTTCCGGAATTGAAACGTTTTAATTATCGTATATCGTCTTACCAGTTCAATCCTCCCATTGATTCATCTGATATGGAACCTGCCTTATGGAGCAAATTGGTAAAGATTATTCATTACAATTACGATAACTTCGATGGTTTCGTCATTCTACACGGAACAGATACCATGGCTTATACTGCGTCGGCGCTCAGCTTTATGCTGGAAAACCTAAGCAAACCTGTCATCTTGACAGGAAGTCAGCTTCCTATCGGCGTACTTCGTACCGATGGAAAAGAAAATCTGATAACCTCTATCGAAATTGCCGCGGCCAAACATCCGGACGGACGAGCCATTGTACCCGAAGTATGTATCTTCTTTGAAAATCTATTGCTCCGCGGAAATCGTACGACAAAGATCAATGCAGAAAACTTCAATGCTTTCCGTTCGTACAACTATCCCCCTTTAGCTACTGTAGGTATACATATAAAGTATGAATACGACCGCATTCGCAAAGCTGACCCTAACCTGCCAATGCATCCACATTACGTGTTCGATACAAATGTACTGATTCTAACTATTTTCCCAGGCATACAAGAAAATGTAGTCAGCAACATATTCCAAAGTCCAGGCTTGAAGGCTGTAGTCCTCAAAACATACGGTTCGGGAAATGCTCCACAAAAGCCCTGGTTTATCCGCCTGCTAAAGGAAGCGACGCAACGAGGCATTATTATCGTGAATATCTCCCAATGCCCTGCAGGAATGGTGGAAATGGGACGATATGAAACAGGACTACACTTGCTCGATGCCGGAGTGATTAGCGGATACGATGCTACAGTAGAAAGTGTACTGACCAAGCTGATGTTCCTGCTAGGCCATAACCTGACCCCGAAAGAAGTACGTACCGAGATGAGCCGTTCCATTGCAGGAGAATTTACGCGTCCAGAATTGTAACATCTTTGTAATATCTATTTCATCGTGACGAAACAAAAAAGTACCACCTTTGCATCGATCAATAATAAACAAAGCACTATGAACGATTATCGTATTCTTGTTGTAGACGATGAAGAAGACCTTTGTGAGATTCTGAAGTTCAATCTCGAGATGGAAGGATATACAGTAGATACAGCCAACTCTGCTGAAGAAGCGCTCAAACTGGATATCAAACAATACAATTTATTACTTCTGGATGTTATGATGGGAGAAATATCCGGTTTTAAAATGGCACGCATGCTGAAGGCGGATAAAGATACAGCCGAAATTCCCATAATCTTCATAACAGCCAAAGATACGGAAAACGATACAATTACCGGATTCAACTTAGGAGCAGACGATTATATCTCCAAGCCTTTCTCTCTGCGTGAAGTAATCATGCGTGTAAAAGCTGTATTGCGCCGTACAGCCAGCGTACAAGTAAAGGAAGAAGAACAGCTCCAATATAAAGGACTAATCATAAACATTCCACAAAAGAAAGTAACAATAGACGGCGAAGAAGCGTCTCTCACAAAGAAAGAGTTTGAAATTTTACTGTTGCTGTTACAAAACCAGGGACGAGTGTTCTCACGTGAAGATATTCTGGCAAAAGTATGGCACGAAGAAGTATATGTACTCGACCGGACCATCGACGTAAACATTACTCGTTTGCGCAAAAAGATAGGAAATTACGGTAAATACATAGTAACCCGCCTCGGATACGGTTACTGTTTCGAATGTGAATAATTCATTAAAAGGCCATCATGACTAAACTTTCATACCGCTTACTACCCTTCAGCAAACGGCTGTTTCTTTCGGTTGTCACACTGTTTCTTGCCTTTGCTGTCTGCTTTATGCTGTTTCAGTACCAGCGCGAAAAGTCTTACAAGAGCGAATTACTGAACACACAGTTGCAGAATTATAATGCACAATTATATGATTTTATCAACGAAAACGAGAATTTCAGCATAGATACCTTGCAACACTACGTCACTACGCACATGATACCCAACCTACGGGTAACCCTCATAACTGCGGAAGGTGAAGTGCTTTATGACAATACCCAGAAGGATATAAGTCTGTTTAAGAACCACAGCTCCCGAAAAGAGGTACAAGATGCCCTGATGTATGGCAGCGGATATTCCATCAGCCGTTATTCAGAAAGCCTGAACGGAGAAGAATTCTTTTATTCTGCCCATTATTATCCATCCCAGCAACTAATTATACGTTCCGCACTTCCTTATAATGTAAGTTTAAGTGAACACCTGCGTGCGGACTCTGGATTCGTCTGGTTTACGATTATCATCAGTCTGGTACTGATGACTCTTTTCTATCGTTTTACGCATAAACTGGGGACTTCTATCACTCAGTTGCAACAGTTTGCCCTGAAAGCCGACCGCAATGAGCCGATAGACCTAGACATTTTAGAAACATTTCCAAAAAATGAACTGGGAGAAATCTCACAGCATATCATTAAGATATACAAACGTCTTCACCGGGCAAAAGAAGCCTTATACATTGAACGTGAGAAATTGATATCTCACTTACAAACCTCACACGAGGGATTAGGTGTATTCACCCGCGAACGAAATGAGATTTTGGTCAATAACCTGTTCACTCAATATGCCAATACCATATCCGACCACAATCTGGCATCTACTGAAGAGGTATTTTCCATTCCGGAACTGGCACCTATTACCGACTTCTTAAACAGAAACGAAGGAAATTTCCATAAAGAAGAAAAAAGATTTTCGTTGCATATCGATAAGAATGCACGTTCATTTTCCGTAGAGTGCATCATCTTTCAGGATCATGCCTTTGAAATTTCCATCATCGATATCACTCAAGAAGAAGAACAGGCACGATTGAAACGACAACTTACCCAGAATATCGCACACGAACTGAAAACACCGGTAAGCAGTATACAAGGTTATCTGGAAACGATTCTAAACAACCCGAATATTTCTCCTGAAATAATGCATACGTTCCTGGAACGCAGTTATGCACAAAGTAACCGACTTACTATTTTACTACGTGATATATCGGTACTGACACGCATGGACGAAGCTCCTCATCTGGTAGAAATTGAAACTGTAGACCTGAGCAAGATTATAGAAAACATGTTGAATGAAGTTGCATTGAACCTGGAAGAAAAACAAATAAAAGTGGTCAACAAACTCCCATTCAACTTAAAACTGGAAGGAAACAGTTCACTGATTTATTCTATCTTCCGCAATCTGATGGACAATGCCATCGCCTATGCAGGAACAGGAGTAACAGTTACAATCAACTGCTTCCGCGAAGACGAGAAATTCTATTACTTCAGTTTTTCCGATACCGGAGTAGGAGTGCCGGAAGAACACCTGAACCGTCTATTCGAACGTTTCTACCGCGTAGACAAAGGACGCTCACGAAAACTGGGAGGAACTGGTCTGGGACTTGCCATTGTAAAGAACGCTGTTCTTTTCCACGGAGGAACAATCTTCGCCAAGAACAATCCTCACGGCGGATTGGAATTTGTCTTTACCTTGCAAAAGAACAAAGAAAATTAATTTAAGAACGTATACGCTATCTGTTGAGTGTACTCAAAATTCCCTTGTCAAGCCTTTATTACTATAGGAAATGACAAGGGAATTTTTTTAATTTACACACCACGTACATACGAACTCAGAATTCACCAGATAATGCAAGCTGAAACATGCTCTACGCTCGGTACGAAACTCTTGCCCTTCGCACTGCCCCTCTGGTAAAAGCCGGAACGGATACACGCGAAGATGTTTCAGGAAATCGACCTCTTCCATCCCCATCATCTTATACATTGTTTCTTTAGCCGACCAATGCACAAGCAGATAAGAAGTGTCTGTCGATTCATTAAATTCTTCTGGATACATAAACCGGTCAACGACCTTACGGACACGTTCGGATACATACTCGATATCAATACCCACCTCTCGTTGTGGATGCAAGCCGATAGCCACATATCCCCGTGTATGGGAAATGGTAATATGAAAACTTCCGTCAGCAAGATAAGGTTTTCCCGACGGAAGATGTTTAATCTGCTTTTCTTCGCCGCACAATGTACGCAGCAGAACCCGTACCACCAAATATTCCAACCGTCGTGATTCTGCCTTAAGGCATGCAAGTTCTTCATCATAAGGCAATGAAGAAGAAGTCAGCCTCTTCCGTAACTCTCCAGCTGTTTCCCCTACCTGCCAGATTGCGAAGCGTGCTCCTTCTTCAGTCCATTCTTTCCACAATGGCATATTGCTATTCCTCTTTTTCCTTTTCAGTCTTCTTACCGACTGTTACCTTTACTTTCACAATACGACGGGCATCCATCTCAAGAATTTCAAATCGGTAACGGTCAAAGTTGATTACTTCGTGTAATATAGGAAATTCTCCCTTCAACTCCAGCAGCAAACCAGCCAGTGTATCGGCATCGCCTGCCACACTCTCAAAATCATCCGGATCAATTTCTGCCAACTTGTAGAAATCAGACAATAACGTCTTTCCTTCGAATATATACACATTCTCGGATATTTTCACATACGTACGCTCTTCCTCATCGTACTCATCGTTTATTTCACCGACAATTTCTTCAATGATATCTTCCATCGTCACAATGCCCGACGTACCTCCAAACTCATCGACTACAATAGCAATGTGAATTTTGTTTGCCTGAAAATCACGCAATAAATCATCTATCATCTTTGTTTCCGGGACAAAATATGCCGGACGAATCAAGTTCTGCCATTTAAAGTCAGCACCTTTATCAAGATAAGGCAGCAGATCTTTAATATACAAAATACCCTTGATATTGTCACGCGATTCTTCATATACCGGAATACGTGAATAAGCATTATCTACGATACATTTAATGACATCAGGGAATGGAGTATTAATTTCCAAATCGACAATATCCAGTCGGGAAGTCATAACTTCTTCCGCCGTTTCTTCACCAAACCGAATGATTCCTTTCAGCATATTACTTTCTTCTGAAATCTCATTCTTATCAGTCAATTCCAGCGCCTGTGAAAGATCATCGACCGACAGATTTGGAACTTTCCGCTTACGTGTCAACTTATTGATCAGAAAAGTAGAATGTACCAGCAAATTTGAAACCGGTTTAAAGACAGAAAGCAATACAGAAATTACAGGCGCCGCCTTACGACAGAATTTCAACGTATTCTGTGCTGAATAAATTTTCGGCATAATTTCACCAAAGAGTAGCAACAAAAACGTAAGTACAACCGTGATAAGTAAGAATTCCAACAATTTAGCATTGCCAAAATCTACCACACTGGCAAAAAAGAAATTGCACAGCATGATAATCGTCACATTGACAAAATTATTCGAAATAAGGATTGTTGCAAGCAGGCGTTCCGAATCATCAAGCAGCGCTTTGATACGCGAGTCGGATGGATGCTCATTCTCTTCAATTTTACTAAGATCGGAAGGAGAAAGCGAAAAAAAGGCTATTTCGGAAGCCGAAACAAAGCCAGAAGCATACAAAAGTAAAATTGCAAGTATCAATGCAATCATAGCCCCCATAGTTGGGGGAACGACGGTCACTCCGTCACATAAATCCTGTAAATAGGATATACACGAGTCAGGGTCCAAGGAACAAATATTTAGTTAAACATCAATTTTCTTTATCTCTTTCACAACAGACAAGACATACGGATTCATTCTATTCATCCTAAACCAGTCTGTAGTGAAAGAGTTTCGCCATTTAAAATGGCAAGTCATCGGAAGCATCAGCCGACTGCGATGATTGGGCTGGAGCAGACTGCTGAGGAGCAGCAGGCTGTGCAGGCTGAGCCGGAGCAGGCTGTGCGGAACGCGGTGTAAGCATTTCCATATTATCGGCAAAGATCTCCACAACATAACGCTTTACTCCATTCTGGTCATCGTACGAACGGGAACGTATCTTTCCTTCAATGTACAGTTTATCACCTTTGTGTACATATTTCTCCGCAGTTTCAGCAAGGCCGCGCCACAATACGATATTGTGCCATTCTGTCCGTTCGGGAACTTGTGTACCATTGGGTAAAGTATAAGCACGATCGGTAGTCGCCAGAGGAAATGTTGCCACAGCCACACCACTATCCAGATAACGCACATCGGGATCTTTTCCCACATTGCCAATCAACTGAGCTTTATTTAATGACATAATCTCTTATCTTTTAAATATTTTGTTCCAAAATTAGAGAAAAAAAACGAGATGTCAAGCGAGATACAGGAAATTTATGCAAATCGTCAATCAAAACACGCTGATAGGCACCGCCCACACAAGCTGTTTCGGGTATCTCAATCTCATAGCAATCCGCATAAATAACCCGATGCGACAAAACATGTTTTACATTTTTCGCTACCAATTTGATATTTTCAATCTCACAATTTCCAAACAATGTCGCAAACTGCGGGAGTTGCAATACACCTTGTTCGTCAAGTTCCGTCTCGGTTTCTATCAAAGGGAATTCATACAAATTACGCCAAATGTCACCCAAACCCCGTTTATATATATAGGTATAAGCACCTGCACGCACATAGAAATAATGGAAATAACGATTCGAAACTTTCGTTTTATGCACTTTGCGTGGCAACTCTTCCACCAGTCCTTTTTGTAAAGCCACACAACTATCCGATAGCGGACAAAGCATACACGAAGGAGAAGAAGGTACACATTGCAAGGCACCAAAATCCATTATGGCCTGATTATATAACGCAGGTTGTTCCTTATCCAATAACTCGTCGGCCAAAGCCGCAAAAACTTTCTTGCCGGCACCTGTATCAATCGGTTCTTCCACCCCCATCCAACGAGAGATAACCCGATACACGTTGCCATCGACAACGGCACAAGGCATATCATAGGCAAAGGAACAGATAGCAGCCGCAGTATAATCACCTACCCCCTTCAAATTCCGTACTTCGGGATACGTATCAGGAAAAGTTCCTTTTTCAGCTATAGAACGAGCTGCCTCATGGAGATTTCTGGCACGAGAATAATAGCCCAGTCCCTGCCAGTACTTCATTACCTCATCCTCGTCCGCCTCTGCCAATGTCTGAAAATCGGGGAAACGCTCGATAAAACGGCAATAATAATCGTATCCTTGAGCGACACGTGTTTGCTGCAAAATAATTTCCGAAATCCATATTTTATAAGGATTTTTCGTATTTCGCCAAGGTAAATTACGCCCATTATCCTTATACCAATCTATAATTTTATCGCCTAGCAAACTCATTTAAAATGACATTTCAATATTTATACCAATTAATTTCAGGGCAAAAATAAGCGTTTTAGCAAAGCCTAGGCCACTTTTTATAAAATTTGTTCGAAAGAAATTTCTTTGAGAACAAGAAAAGCTATATATTTGCAATCCAAAAAATTAAGATAACGTATAACAATAATTATTAGCGAAATGACTAAAGCAGATATTGTAAACGAAATTGCTAAAAACACAGGTATTGATAAGGCAACAGTCCTGACTACGCTTGAAGCGTTTATGGATTCAGTAAAAGAATCATTGTCAAATGACGAAAACGTATACCTTCGTGGTTTCGGCAGTTTCATTGTGAAGAAAAGAGCGCAGAAGACTGCCCGTAACATTTCAAAGAATACAACTATTATCATTCCGGAGCACAACATTCCGGCATTCAAACCAGCAAAAACATTTACTCTTTCAGTAAAAAAATAAATTAACATTAGTATTAACCCTATAAATTTAACAAGTATGCCTAGCGGAAAGAAAAGAAAAAGACATAAAATGTCTACACACAAGCGTAAAAAAAGACTAAGAAAGAACAGACATAAAAGCAAAAAATAATTGTTAGTCTGTCCGACTTCAATAAAGAACAAACTTGTAAAGCTCCTACTAGTCTTTCAGGTTTGTTCTTTGTGTATTATGAAAGTGCAGAACACAAACCTGCATAATGGAAATGCATTATTAACACTCTTAAAACTAAGTAACAAGTGACAAGCGAATTAGTAGTAGATGTACAGCCCAAAGAGATTTCTATCGCACTCCTGGAAGACAAGAATCTGGTAGAATTCCAAAAAGAAGAGCGAAATCTTTCTTTCTCCGTTGGGAATATGTACGTGGGTAAAGTGCGCAAGCTCATGCCCGGACTGAATGCCTGCTTTGTAGATGTCGGCTTCGAAAAAGACGCTTTCCTTCACTACTTAGACCTCGGACCTCAATTTACTTCTTACCAGAAGTATCTGAAGCAAGTTATCAGCGACAAAAAGAAACTTTATCCCATGTCGAAAGCTTCCATTCTGCCCGACATCGACAAAGACGGAACAATCTCTACCGTACTGCAACAAGGACAGGAAGTTATCGTACAGATCGTAAAGGAACCAATCTCAACCAAAGGACCGCGACTGACCTGCGAACTGTCTTTTGCCGGACGTTACCTCGTGCTGATTCCATTTAACGATAAAGTTTCGGTATCCCAGAAAATCAAGTCAAGCGAAGAACGTGCACGCTTGAAACAGCTACTGCAGAGCATCAAGCCCAAGAATTTCGGAGTAATCGTACGTACTGTAGCCGAAGGCAAACGCGTGGCAGAACTGGATGCCGAGCTGAAGGTATTGCTGAAACATTGGGAAGATACCATTACAAAAGTACAAAAGGCAACCAAACTGCCTTCACTGGTATACGAAGAAACAAGTCGCACCGTAGCCATGCTGCGCGATCTGTTTAACCCTTCGTACGAAAATATTTATGTAAACGATGAGAGCGTTTACAACGAAGTAAAAGATTATGTAACGCTTATCGCTCCCGAACGTTCGGGTATCGTCAAGCTTTACAAAGGTCAACTTCCCATTTTTGATAACTTTGCCATTACCAAGCAAATCAAATCGTCGTTCGGAAAAACGGTTTCATACAAGAGCGGAGCTTACCTTATCATAGAACATACTGAAGCGTTGCATGTAGTAGACGTAAACAGTGGAAACCGCTCTAAATCAGCTAACGGACAAGAGGCGAACGCGCTTGATGTAAACCTGGGAGCTGCCGATGAACTGGCACGACAACTCCGATTGAGGGATATGGGAGGTATTATTGTAGTCGACTTCATCGACATGAATCTGGCTGAAAACCGACAGAAACTATACGAACGTATGTGCCAAAACATGCAAAAAGACCGCGCAAAGCACAACATTCTGCCGCTCAGTAAATTCGGATTAATGCAGATAACCCGTCAGAGAGTACGTCCCGCAATGGACGTTACAACCGATGAAGACTGCCCTACTTGTTTTGGAAAAGGAAAGATAAAACCTTCCATACTATTTACAGATACGCTGGAAAGTAAAATTGACTACCTGGTCAATAAACTGAAGGTCAAGAAATTTACATTACACATCCACCCTTATGTTGCTGCATACATCAATCAGGGAATTGTTTCTCTGAAACGCAAATGGCAGATGAAGTTTGGATTTGGTATAAAAATCATACCCAATCAGAGTCTTGCCCTCCTGGAATATAAATTCTACGATGTACACGGCAACGAGCTTGACATGAAAGAAGAATTTGAAATAAAATAACTTTCACTTAAAAGCGGCAAAAAGAATACGTCTTATTCAGACTCTCTTATCTGAAATACAGACTATTTCATTTCCATAAAGAGAATCCTGTCATTTCATGCGATAGAACATGACAGGGTTCTCTTGTTTTTTACCCGAAGCACTAATATCATTTCCGGTCCAACATAGAGAAAAGAAAACGAGTACTTCCGGTTCACAAACAAAAAAGTTATTTTTGCAATGGAAATGACTATCCTCAAAATGACATGAAAAAGAAAACATTTACATTGGAAGTGCCGGGTGATGCAAAACGCGTTTTGCTCCACACTTGCTGTGCGCCCTGCTCATCTGCAATTATTGAATGCCTGATACAGCACGACATACGACCAACCATCTATTACTGTAACCCCAATATTTATCCACTGGAGGAATATAATATCCGTAAAAATGAATGTTCCCGTTATGCCCGTTCGCTGGGACTCGATATCGTGGATGCCGACTACGATCACGAAGAATGGAGATGCACGGTAAAAGGACTTGAGAATGAACCCGAACGAGGCGGACGTTGCCTGCAATGTTTCAAGATGCGCCTGCGCGATACGGCACGCTATGCACATGAAAACGGCTTCACGGTTATCACAACCACCCTTGCTTCTTCACGCTGGAAAAGTCTGGAACAAATCAATCAGGCCGGACACTACGCCGTAGAACCCTACCCGGATGTAACCTGGTGGGAACAGAACTGGCGAAAAGGAGGACTGAGCGAACGCCGTATCGCCATCATCAAAGAATATAATTTTTACAACCAGCGCTACTGCGGTTGCGAATTCAGTATGCGCAAAGACGAAGTACCCTTCGAAGAAAAATAAGAATGAAGCAGTTATGTACTATCTGTAATAGAAGTATATAACTGCAACTTCCAAGTGTCTGCATCAGAAAAGAAAAGTTTTTTTACCATAAATTTCTAAAACAGTCGGCCCTAATTAGTCAAATATTTGACTAATTCAATAAAAATGCCTATCTTTGCAGCCCCGAAAACGAGAATAATTATTTATGAGAGAAGGAACTGAATTCAGAGAATTGATGCTGCAAGTCTTCCGCACCCGCATGGCATTTCGCAGGGCAATGCAACGGACATTGAAGAGAAACAATGCGGGAATCACATTCGAAATGTTACAGGTACTGAGCAGCTTGTGGCATGAACAAGGCATTACACAGCAAGTACTGGCAGAGCGTACCGCCAAGGATAAAGCATGTCTGACCAACTTGATGAATAATCTGGAAAAAAAAGGTTACGTCCGACGGGAAGAAGATCCAACCGACCGCCGGAGCAAACTGGTTTTTCTGACAAACGAAGGAGAAGAATTCCGAAATCAAATTCGTCCCATACTCGACCAAGTATATGTAAACGCCGAACAGACAATAGGACTGGAAGGCATAAAAGTCATGATGTCCGAACTCAATTCAGTATACAATGTACTCGAAAATATCTAAATTCTTATTTATTTTTCTATTACTCGGCAACAGCGCCGGCTGCCTGGCTTCTCCGGCAGATTCCTTGTTCCTGACCATCGACGAGCTTTTCCGGTTGGGTACGGAAAACAGTCTGAAGATTCAAGCAGATCTGATGAAAGAATCTATCGCTCACGAACAAAGCCAGACAGCCCGTACTTCACGGCTTCCCGACTTACAAATCGGGTTAAAGGGAGGAGTCGTGGGGCAGCCGATTGTGTTTCAGCGCGGTCTGTCGTCGCCCACTTATCCTGATACTCCCGACTGGATGCAAAACTATGCAGTCGACTTTACACAGCCTTTATACCAAGGAGGCAAAATACATTACTCCATCCGCAAAGCCGACTTACAGAAGAGCGTGGCTTCCTTGCAGACTGCTACCGACCGCGCGGATGTGAAACTCAGCCTGCTAGAACAATACATGAGTCTGTTCAGCCTGTATCGCCAGCACGATGTTCTCACCCGAAACATCGAAGAATCGGAACGGCGCCTGAAAGATATCCGCCAGATGAAAAAGGAAGGTCTTATTACGAACAACGATGTGTTGCGCAGTGAAATGCAACTTACCAACGACCGCCTTTCACTAACAGAAACAGAGAACAGTATCATACTGGTATCCCAGCAACTGAATATCCTGCTTGGCATTGATGAAAACCGTTTGTTGCTACCCGACACAACCCTGCTTTATCGGGCAGTAGCCCTCGAGCGATACGACGATTATGTAGCGCAAGCCTGCATGAACGACCCTGCCATCCGGTTACTCCGGGAACAAACAGAAGTAGCCCGTAACGATGTCCGCCTGGCAAAGGCCGCTAATCTGCCGAACGTATCGCTCTACGCATCGAATACCCTGGCACGGCCTATCTCCAGAACGATGGTCGATATGTACAACAATAACTGGAACATCGGATTGTCGGTATCTTATCCGCTTTCGTCGCTTTACAAGAACAATCATAAAATTAAGGAGAGTAAACTGGCTGTCACGCTCAGTCAGAATACGGAAGAACAGAAGATACAACAAATCAAAGTCAACGTACGTACGGCCTATCTCCGCCACCGTGAAGCCTTGCAACAGGTAGAAGCCTTGAAACTTTCAGTCAAACAGGCACAAGAAAACTACCGGATCATGCAAAACCGATACCTGAGCCAGCTAGCCATATTGACCGATTTGCTGGATGCCAATTCGGTTCGCCTGAATGCGGAGCTTCAACTTACCTCAGCCCGGACACGAGTAATTTACACTTACTATCAGCTGGAACGCGCATGCGGACGACTTTAAAACATTAACTTAACCTCAACTTTTTATGTCGGAACTAAAAGTAAAACAGCAGAACCTCAAAAAGCTACGAGTTCGCAACATCATACTAAACCTCATTTGCATTGCGCTGGCCGGCTCCGGATTATGGTGGACTGCCAACTACTTCTGGCGCTACTTCAACTATGAAGTTACAAACGATGCTTTTGTCGATCAATATGTTATCCCGCTGAATATCCGCGCCACAGGATATATCAAGGAAGTGCGTTTTACGGAACATCAGCTTGTACATCAAGGAGATACATTGCTGGTACTCGATAATCGCGAATATCAGATAAGAGTGAAAGAGGCCGAAGCTGCCTTGCTGGATGCCGAGGGCTCAAAAGATGCGCTTCATTCGGGGATTGAAACCTCACACACCAACATTGCCGTGCAGGAAGCCAACATTGCCGAAGCCAAAGCCAAGTTGTGGCAACTGGAACAAGACTATCATCGTTTTGAGCGACTATTGAAAGAAGAATCCGTTCCCGAACAGCAATACGAACAAGCCAAAGCAGCCTATGATGCGGCTCAGGCACGTTATCAGGCACTGCTCGAACAGAAACGTGTGGCTCTCTCGCAGTATAAGGAGGCCAGCAAGAAAAATACCAGTGCCGAAGCAGCCATTCTGCGCAAAGAAGCCGATCTGGATCTGGCACGCCTCAACCTGTCGTATACCGTAGTCACAGCTCCTTACGACGGGTATATGGGACGCCGTACTCTGGAACCCGGACAATTTGTACAAGCCGGTCAGACCATTTCCTACCTGGTCCGTAGCAAAGACAAATGGATTACCGCCAACTACAAGGAAACACAAATCGTAAATATCTACATCGGACAGCCGGTCCGCATCAAGGTAGATGCCCTGCCCGGAAAAGTCTTTAACGGAAAAGTTACCGCTATTTCCGAAGCAACCGGCTCCAAATACTCTCTGGTACCGACCGACAACTCGGCAGGAAATTTTGTAAAGGTACAACAACGTATCCCTGTCCGTATTGACATCATAGACATTAGTGAAGAAGACGCACAGCACTTGCGCGCCGGAATGATGGTAGAAACAGAAGCCCTACGCAAATGATCAACATGAGAGAACTGGGACTTCCCGTACGGAAATGGGTTCCCAACTGGCTGGCACTGGCAAGTGTCTTTATCATCATCCTTCCGGTAACCATGCTCAACGGCTCGTATACCGGCAGTATGCTGGAAGTTTCGAACACGTTAGGTACCAACACAGAAGATATTACCATGGGATATTATGCCGCTTCGGTAGGTATGGCCATCGCCTATCCCATCGTACCCAAAGTGCTGGCTGCCTTTTCCACCAAGTTCTTGTTGCTGGCAGACCTGTCCTTGCAGATCATACTCAGTTGGATATGCGCCCGCTCGCAAAGCGCCGACATCCTGATTGTCGCCAGCTTTGCCATCGGTTTTCTGAAGGGGTTTCTCATGCTCTGGTTCATTCGTCACGCACAGAAAATATTCAGTCCGAAGAACGTCCGCAGCGAATTTTATTCTTATTTCTACCCACTGGTATACGGAGGGGGACAGCTCTCCATGGTACTCACCGCAGAACTTGCCTACCACTACGACTGGAAGTATATGTACTACTTCATGATGGTTTTGCTATTGCTCGCCATCCTGATCATTATCATCTGTTACCGCCACGACCAGCCCATGAAGAAGATTCCGATAGAAGAGCTCCACCTGCGGGAAATGTTTGTCATCGCCATCGGACTGCTGATGCTGATGTACGTTGCCAACTACGGTAAAATGCTCGACTGGATGTCGTCTTACAAGATATGCGCCTATATCGTTATAGCTCCCATCCTGATTGCCTTCTTTGTCTGGATGCAGTATCATTCTCAGACTCCGTACGTCAATCTGGCACCCTTATACCAGCCAAAGGCTATTGTGGGCTACTTCTACATGATGCTTATCATGTTTTTCAGTACCTCGACTACCCTGCTGACAAACTACATGACCTCCATTCTCAAGGTCGATACCACCCACTCCTACGTACTTTATATCTGGCTCATACCCGGCTATCTGTTAGGAGCCTTCATTTGTTTCTGGTGGTTCAGGTGGCAACGCTGGCGTTTCCGTTTCTTCATAGCCGGAGGCATGGCATGCTTTGCCGCATTCTTCGGCATCCTGTACTTCGGCATATCGCCCGAAAGTACATACGAAATGCTTTACTTTCCCATCTTCCTGCGCGGACTTGGCATGCTTTCCCTGATTATCGCCTTTGCATTGTTTGCTGTAGAAGACCTGAATCCGAAGTTTCTGCTTTCGAACGCGTTTTTCCTCATCACCTTCCGTTCGGTACTGGCTCCTATCATTGCTACTTCCTTTTACAGCAATACCCTGTACCGGCTGGAACAAAAATACATGCACTCGCTGTCCGAAACCATCACCATGGCCGATCCGCTTGCTGCCTCGAAGTTCTCCCAGTCAGTCACGAGCGGTCTGGTCCAAGGACATGGGTATGCAGAAGCTACTCAAATGGCGACGACTTCCCTTTATAATACCCTCCAGCAACAAAGTCTGCTGCTGGCATTAAAAGAGATATTGGGATGGCTGTTCATCGTAACACTGGTCATCGCCATTATTTCACGTTTCATCCCCTTCCATAAAACAATTAAAGTTACCTTTGCCAAGACCGGCGACGATATGGTATAACAATCGTCAACCTGATGACTGCTGTATCATAATCGTAACAAAGGTGAATCATATCGGATAATGATCATAAAGTTATAACAAATAAGGCTGCCTCGTGAGACAGCCTTATTCTTTACACTTATTTAATTCCCAATTTCTTTTTCAACTCCTTAGGAAGCCCATCCTTGTGCATCATTACATAAATGGTCTTGGCACGCACATAACTTTCCGACATATTCAGGTACCCCCCAAACTTATTGCTGTCGGCAGCCCAAGAATTTTTCGTAATATAATACTTCGTACCGTTCTGGTCCTTGGCAATGCCGGTAAGATGCATCAAGTGGTCATCGGTCGTTGCAAACGATTCATATCCCTGCTGACGGATTTCCGGTGTCACGTTCACTTCAGGATAAGGATGCTTGAACTGGAAAACCTCAGCCAGACGGTCACGTTTCGTCATTTGTCCCCAGCGAGCACGGTCGCTGTCCTTATACTCGTCTACATCGTCCACTTCCGGATTGATGGCCACTCCGTTCGAGAAAGAAAAGCCCCGTTCGCTCACGTCACCGTCCCAGCACACCGTGTAACCGGTAGTCAGTGCATGATCGGTAGCCTCTATCAGTTCATCCAGCGGCAAGTTATACATACGGTCGTGCTCCCAGTTGTCGGGAATCTCCACCTCAAACGGTTTGTAATACGGCTTGTGCGTAAAGCTGGTCAGCATGACATAGTCGTCCGTGCAGATACCCAGACTTTCGGCAAAGCTCTTCGGAGTATATTCCTTTCCTTTATAAGTAAACTTTTCGGGCAGTTTTCCCATATAAATATCGAACAAACTGTTCATCAGCTGTTCGTACTGAGGAGAACACTTCTTCATGTCAATCGCCTGCTTGGCAATAGCCGTCATATAATCCACCAGTTCCGTATGATTATGAAACTTCGAATCATAGTTGATACCCGTATAAACCTCTTCCGGCACGATACCTACCTGATTGAAAGCAGTAATCCAACTTGTCGTAATACTGCCTTGTCCGATATTCCCCTTTCCCTGACGCAGGAAATTATCCTTCAGCTGATTCATGTATTTCTGGCGTACGATAAACATTTCCGAAAGGTCGTATTCCCCCTTTCCCTGACGCAACAGTTCAGCTTCCACAAAAGAAGTTGTAGCAAAGCACCAGCACGTACCGCTGGATGCCTGATCCTTTACGGGAGTGACTTTCTGGTTTACGACTGTTTCAAACTTATATCCTTCATCGGTTTGCGCCCACAGCGAGGACGAAGCCAGCAACAAAGCTGCCAGTGTGTAATGTATTGGTTTCATCTATCTGTTTTTATTTAATAAGTTTACAGCCTCAAAAGTAATCAAAAAATATGTCTGCTACGATAAATGCAACCTATATTCTGCCTTTTCCTTCCCTTTTTCCAGTTACAAGCCACCCAAATTTGTTAATAAGAATTAAACAGAAAATATTTTCCATCGGAAATTTTATTCAAAAAGAATTAATTATTTTCTTTGCAAAAAGTTTCCAAAGGAAAATAATAACGACAAAAAAGAATACACACATGAAGTACATCATCATTGGAGGAGTAGCTGGAGGAGCGACCGCAGCCGCACGTATCCGCCGCAACACAGAGAAAGCCGAAATCATTTTATTCGAAAAAGGTGAATACATTTCGTATGCTAATTGTGGTCTTCCCTATTATATAGGCGGAGTCATCAAGGATCGCGAACGACTGTTCGTGCAGACTCCCGAATCATTCGGAACCCGTTTCAACATCGACGTACGCACCCGTTCGGAAGTAACGGCTATCGACGTAAAGAAGAAGGAAGTAACCGTTCGTTCTTCCGGAAAGACCTATACCGAATCGTACGACAAACTGCTGCTCTCGCCGGGTGCCTCTCCCGTACGTCCGCCTCTGCCGGGCATTGACACCGAAGGCATCTTTACCCTGAGAAATGTAAACGATACCGACCGCATCAAGAGTTACATGCAGCAGAAAGCTGTGAAACGCGCTGTCATCGTAGGCGGCGGCTTCATTGGTCTGGAAATGGCGGAGAACCTTCACCACAGCGGCATTGAAGTTTCGGTAGTAGAAATGGCCAATCAGGTAATGGGACCTATCGATTACTCGATGGCAGCTCTGGTTCACGAGCACCTGCAACAGAAGGGTGTCCGGCTGTATCTGGAACAGGCTGTCGAATCGTTCGAAAAAACAGCCGAAGGTATCAGCGTCCACTTCAAGTCGGGCATCCAAGTGAATGCCGAAATGGTATTGCTCTCTATCGGTGTACGAGCCGAAACTCGTCTGGCAACCGAAGCCGGACTGAAGCTCGGGGAAATGCGTGGCATTTATGTAAACGAATACTTGCAGACATCCGATGAATCGGTCTATGCCGTAGGCGACGCGATAGAATTTCCGCATCCCATCACACACAAGCCGTGGTTGAACTTCCTCGCCGGACCGGCCAACCGTCAGGCTCGTATCGTGGCAGACAACATGGTATTCGGCAATAAGATCAAATACGAAGGTTCTATCGGCACAGCCATCGCCAAAGTATTCGATTTGACTGTAGCCTCAACCGGACTTCCTGCCAAGCGACTGAAGCAAATGGATATACCTTATCTGTCGGCTACTATCCATTCCAACTCACACGCCGGTTATTATCCGGGTGCCTCGATGCTGGATATAAAAATCACCTTCTCTCCTACCGACGGCAAGTTGTACGGAGCACAGATTGTAGGCTACGATGGAGTGGACAAACGTATCGACGAATATGCGCTGACCATCAAACGAAACGGAACGGTATACGACCTGACTGAACTGGAACATGCCTATGCACCTCCTTTCTCGTCGGCAAAAGACCCTGTAGCCTTGTCGGGTTATGTAGCAGGCAACATCCTGAGCGGCAAAATGACTCCGCTGTATTGGCGTGAACTCCAGCAAGCCGACTTGAAAAAGGTAACGCTGGTGGACGTTCGTACAGCCGACGAATACAGCTTAGGAAAGATTCCAGGGGCCATCAACGTACCGCTCGACGAGTTGCGTGAACGCATGAACGAAATCCCGTCCGACAAGCCTGTCTTTGTTTACTGCGGTGTAGGACTACGAGGATACTTAGCATCCTGCATCCTGAAAGACAACGGTTATCAGGATGTGCGCAACCTGATTGGAGGTATCAAGACCTACAAGGCTGCCACTACCCCTGTCTGCCTGCCGGAACAGCCGTCGTCTTCCTGCCAGTCCACTACCTCCTGCTACCAGCCGGCTACGGAAAAGATCATAAAAGTAGATGCCTGCGGCATTCAGTGTCCCGGTCCCATCATGAAACTGAAGAAGACCATGGAAACCCTGAATCCGGGCGAACGCCTCGAGATACGGGCAACCGATGCAGGTTTCCCGCGCGATGCCGAGGCATGGTGCAAAAGTACCGGCAATCGTTTTCTGGAGAAATCGGCGGCAAACGGTACGTATCGGGTAGTGATTGAAAAAGCATCTGCCTGCGAAAAGGCTGTCAGAGAAATCAATACGGAAGCTGGAAAAACTTTCATCCTGTTCAGCGATGACCTTGACAAAACTTTAGCTACCTTTGTGCTGGCTAACGGAGCTGCTGCTACGGGAAAGAAAGTAACGATATTCTTTACGTTCTGGGGACTGAATGCCATCAAGAAAGTACACAAACCGCAAGTGAAGAAAGATATTTTCGGAAAGATGTTCGGCATGATGCTTCCTTCCAGTTCACTGAAGCTGAAACTGTCGAAGATGAACATGGGCGGTATCGGAACACGCATGATGCGCTACATCATGCAGCGCAAGGGTATTGATTCACTTGAATCACTCCGCCAGCAGGCTATCGACAATGGAGTAGAATTCATAGCCTGCCAAATGTCGATGGATGTCATGGGCGTTAGCAAAGAAGAATTGCTGGATAATGTGACCATCGGAGGTGTGGCTACTTACATGGAGCGCGCAGAACAGGCTAATGTAAACTTGTTTATTTAACGCATGGAAAAAATAAAATGTATATGTGTCATGAGAGAGCTGCTAAAGGCTCTCTCCGAACTTGAAAATCAACTGATAACTACATACGGTATTTCACTGAACGAGGCAATGGTATTGTGCAGCATCGGCAGCGAAACCGTGGCGGCAGGAACCATCGTAGAACGTACGGGCATGACTCCTTCGCACGCATCGAAGACCATCAGTCTGATTGAAAAGAAGGAAATGGTTACAAGAGATTTGGGAAAACAAGACAAGCGCCAGATGTATTTCACTCTCACCGATAAGGCAAAGGCTTGTCTGGAGGAAATCAAGCAACAGGGAGTAGACATTCCCCAGCTGTTACAACCGCTGTTCGACAACTACTCCGAAGCCATGTAAGCTGACACAGATTTGCTTCGGAGGACCGTTCTTCTGACAAACAAGATCTCGACAGGCCAAACATTTATAAAACAACTGGATAAATATCCCCATAGAAACAGGAACCTTTCTGCTGAAGAAGCAAAAAGGTTCCTGTTTTGTTTCCAATAAAATTTGTACAAAAGTTTTTGTTTTTTGTACAAAAAATAAAAATACGTCGAGAGGTTTTAAAAGACATGTCACGACAAATGTCCGAAATTCTCCTCACATTCGTAGTCTATCTTCAAAATAAATTTTGAAAGTCCAGTCTTCGCGTACCGGAAAATCGTTACATTTGCACGCAAATCACTTACGTGTATCGCACGTTATAAAGAAGTGAAGGTTATATTGGTCATGGAAAATTCCTCGTCGCTGATAGATGAAAAGTCCGGATGAGGAAGGAAGTGTGGAGCATACAGGACTCGAACCTGCCACCTCTTGACTGCCAGTCAAACGCTCTAGCCAGATGAGCTAATGCCCCATTGAGTGATTACGGCAACAAATATACGACAAGATTTTAAAATGATAAAGTATAACCGACAAGAACCTCTTAAAAAAATGAATGCTGTTATGATGAAACTAACAATACGTCAAGCCACAAACTCCGACCTGGACAGGCTAATGGACATCTTCGATGCAGCCCGAAACTTTATGCAATCTACAGGCAATACCCACCAATGGATCAACGGATATCCGCAACGCGAACTGATTGCTCAGGAAATTGCCGCGAAACATTGCTACGTATGCCTGAACGAACAGGAAGTACCTGTAGGAACATTTTGCTTTATCGAAGGGCCTGATCCTACTTATGCGTACATTGAAGACGGCAAGTGGCTGGATGAAGCACCTTATTGGGTCATCCACCGACTGGCTTCCGACGGCAGTTGCCACGGAATATTCGAGGCTTGCATCGAATGGTGTGCACAGCGTACTCCCAATTTGCGTATCGATACGCATGCCGACAACAAGGTCATGCAACACCTCGTGGGGAAAAGTGGTTTCACGCGCTGCGGAATTATCTATATTGCCAACGGTACGCCACGTATCGCCTACCAGCGTCACCAAGCATCATAGCAAGTGACGCTCGGCAAACAGCTTCCACAAAGGAGCAGCCATCAGTGCCTGACGGATCTCATTGCCGGTCAGCAATGCCCGAACTTCCTCCACCGACAGCAGATGAATGCTTATGTCTTCAGTCGGTTCGAGGTGCTGTCCGGAAACCTGCTCCACGCCTTCTGCCAAAAAGCAATGACAGAGATTGTTCATCGTACTGGTATTGGCCGACAGCGTCATAAAATCCGTCCACGTTCCTCCGGCATATCCGGTTTCTTCGTACAACTCTCTTTTGGCAGACTCCAACGGCTGTTCGCCTTTCTCACATACACCGGCACAAATCTCATAGCCCGTCCACTGCAGCCCATGCCGATACTGACGTTCCATCAGGAATTTTCCTTCTGTCGTAATGGCAATCACATTGACCCAGTCGGGGTATTCCAGTACATAATATTCATCGTTCACCACCCCATCCGGCAAGCGTACACAGTCACGACGTGCCGTCAACCACGGACGGCGAATCAAATATTCACTGTGGAGAATCTCCCATTTTTTATCATCTTCTTTATCCATCTTATTTCAATTTTAAATGTAAAACCGGAAACGGACGTCCTGCTCCATCAAAGGCATCGCGCGACACGATTTCAAAACCTTTCTTCAGATAAAAGCGGACTGCCGTGGAATTTTGTTCGTTCACGTCTATCCTGTCCAGGTATTTATCGCGTACGGCAAAGTCTATCAGTCTGCTACCATATCCCTTTCTCTGTTCCTGTGGAGCTACAAACAGCATCTCAATCCGTTCACCACTCAATCCCATAAAAGCAGCGATCCTTTCCTCCCGGTTACGAATGCAGTATAAATCCACTCCGGGAAGATAAATCATGCGGACCAAAGGCTTGTAATATTCGATGTCTTCTTCCGAAAGGAAATGATGAGTACTGCGGACAGCTTCTTCCCAGACCTGCAAAAGTTCGTCGAAATCGGCTTCATCAGGCTGATAAATCAACGGCTTTCTCATCCGGAAATTAGTCAGCTCCACACCGTTTACTCTCATCGTTTGTTCCTGTTCTACCGAAAATCCCTGCGACAGGAAAAAAGGTTTTGCCGTCAGACTCACTTCCGAAAACAAATCGGGAGCCTCTGAACGACGGGCTTCCTCCTCAGCGGCACGAAGCAGAAAGGAGGCGACTCCTCTTCTTTGGTGTGCCGGATGTACAAACAGGCTGTGCAGATAGCCGTCGCCTCTTACCGATATAAATCCAGCAACCTCGCCCGAAGGCTGGCTGACAGCTGCCAGGAAATGCAAATCGCCCGAAAGCAGTTCCTGCCAACGGGAAGATGTGGCACGTTGCACCCATGCTTCCACCTGACCAGGAGTATAATCTTTACAGTAAGTAACGCGTACTGCTTCTTCAAATACCGGAGATAAAGCTTCGGCCGTTACCGAAGTCGTAAGCAAATAGTCGGTCATATTCATACAATAAACATCAATCTATACTTGCAAAGGTATAAGTTTTTGGAAATAAGATTTCAAGTTGTCCGTAAATTATTCTACCTTTATTCCATAAAATCAATAGCTAACATGCGTACATTCATCTTTTTTCTCTGTACATTGACAACCCTTACATTACGGGCTCAACAGCATACGCTGGAATTACAGATCAGACAAGTTACCGAATCCATCCGGGCACAAGTTGGAGTAGCCGTCATCATCGACGGGAAAGATACGGTAACGGTAAACAACGACTCTCGTTATCCGCTGATGAGTGTCGTAAAATACCCTCAGTCGCTGGCTGTAGCTCACTTTCTACACCAGCACAATCGACCGCTTTCTACTGAAGTATTCATTGCGAAAGAAGCATTGCATCCCAACACTTATAGTCTCCTGCGTGATGAATATCCTGAAGGAAATCTCTATCTCCCTATAAGCCGTCTGCTAGAATATACGCTTCAACAGAGCGACAACAATGCTTGTGATATTCTGTTCGAGTATATCGGCGGAGTTTCGTACGCCGAGCGTTACATACGGTCGCTTGGAACCGAATGCCTCGCCATATCAAAGACAGAGGAACAAATGTACCAGGCTCCTGAATCATGCTATGAAAACTGGAGTAGTCCTCTGGAGATGGCCCGCCTGACCGACATGCTCTTTTCAAAGGAATTATTCCCTTCGAATTACCAGAATTTCATCAAAGAAACGATGCTAAACTGCGTAACAGGGGAAAACAGACTGCCCCAGCCTTTGATGAATACCACCGCCCGTATCGGGCATAAGACCGGAACGTCCGGCCTCAATGCTCGCGGCGAGCTGGCAGGCATCAACGATGTAGGTTTCGTTATACTTCCTGATGGACGGCGTTACAGCATCGCCGTCCTGATAAAAGACTCGAAGGAAAATATGAAAACTACGGAAAAAGTGATAGCAGACATTTCGGAAATCGTATACCGCTACCTCACTTTGCCATAGAAGCTTCGTGCTTTTCTACTTCGGCACGCGTACGACTGATGGTTACCAGATAAACACCGCCGAATATCAACACAACCGAAAAGCCCTTGATCCAGTTGAAACTATCCATTCCCCAGCAAACGGCTACGATACAAGCCACAATAGGCTGTACATAATTGTACATGCCGGCTACGGTAGGACGCAGGTTCTTCTGACCGACTATGACAAAGATATAGCTCAGGAAGGTACTTCCTACTACAATAAATACCAGTGAAAGGCATTCTGCAACTCCCAGGCTAGTCCACTGAGCAGCTAATATGTCGTCGTAAGAGAAAGGCAAAGCACAAATAAAGGCATAAGTAAACATCCATTTCATAATGGTAAAGACGGAATATTTACCCACAAAGTCCTTGAACAATACAATATAAAGTGCATAGCTCAACTGCGCGCAGAGTACCAGAATATCTCCCCAGATATTATTGTCACCGTTGGTACTTGCAGCAGCGTTTTGCTGACTGCCCAAAATAAGGAGCAGCGCTCCGGTAGCTCCCAAAGCAATACCCAGAACTTTCTTGCCGGTAATCGGTTCTTTCAGATAAATGGCAGCCAGAATCATCGCCCAAAGCGGCATACTGGTCGTAATAATGGAAGCATCGGCAGGCGAAGTCAGTCCCACACCGAAGATAAAACATCCCTGATTGAACACAATAGCCAGCAACGAAGCAACGAACAGTTTGGCCAGATCCTTGTGACCTACATGTTCGGGCTTTCTGAAAAATGAAGCAATCCAGAACAATACCATGGCTCCAAAAACACGTAAATCGGTTACCAGAAGTGGCGTAACTACTCCACCTATCATTACAAATTTGGCAAGCGGTGACATCAGTCCCCACATTGTATTCGCAGCGAGCATAGCTCCATGCCCTTTTAATTTCTGTATATCCATTTCAATTCTTTTTATTACGGCGCAAAATTATAACAGCCCCTATAGTTAATTATAGTATATTTGCAGCAAATTCTTGTACGATTACGACCAATGTGGAAAGAAAATTTATATGAACCGGCAGAAATTCTGATTCGCGAACACGAAATCTTCCCCATCGAAGAACATCAACATTCGTTCTTCGAAATGGCTTATATTGTTTCAGGTACCGGAATGTTCCATACTTACGGGAAAATATCCGAGAAAAAGGAGATACCATACAGTGCAGGAACAATCTTTCTGATTCCACCCGACACAGTACACTGCTTTACCATTCACACCTATAGTAAATATGTATTTTTACGTTTTACCGACCAATATGTAACGGAGTGTATCGGGAAATATGTGGCACATACACTCTATCTTCCGGAAAAGACTCCACTGGTGGTGATGTCCGATAAGGAGGCTCAAACAGCCCGCCAACTGATTTCGTTCATTGCCGACGAACAGGCTAACAGACAAAACTTCTCTGTTTACTTACAGCAGCAGTGGCTGAACAGCCTCATCGCACTGATAGCCCGCAGCTTCCTTGCCGACAACCAAACAGCCTTTCCAGCTGATACGGAAGAAACAGACAAAGCACTCTATCTGCTGCAATATATTCAACAGCATATCCATCAGCCTCAAATGCTGAGAATAGAGGCACTTTGCCAGAAGTTTAACCTGTCGGAAAACTACATCGGACGTTACTTCAAGCGCCATTTTCAGGAAAGTCTCCAGCAATACATTAGCCGTAACCGGATAAAGATGGCAGAATCGCTCATAAAAGATACCCAACTAAGCATGAAAGAAATAGCTTATCGCACCGGATACAGCGATGCATGCCATCTGACCAAAAAGTTCCAGTCGTATTATGGGATATCTCCTCTTAAATACAGAAAACAATCTGTCCTGCAAAAGAAAGAGCAGCACAACAGTTCAAGCGATAGTACACTTCGATAAATAATGTAAGTTTCCTACCGGAATAACTTATCCAGACAGACAAGAAACAGAATTTCTTGCCCTTATTCCAGCTTATTGGCTGGAAAATTGTAATTTTGCAAGATATTACGAAAACTAAAATTTATGCAAACGAGCGAACAGACACCCTATGAGCTTCCTGAATCGCTGGGGAAAAACCTCGGAATACAACTGGTTTCCATCGAAGAGGGATATGTAAAAGCAACCATGCCCGTCGATGAACGTACCTCACGCCCGTGTGAACCGAAAGATATTTTAAACGGAGGAGCTTCTCTGGCTCTTGCCGAAACCGTTGCCGGATATGGCTCTATTCCTTTGTGTGAACCCGGACAAATGCCTTGTGGCATACAGATCAGTGCCAACCATGTGCACATGGTTCCGGTTGGAACGTATGTGGAAGCAACCGGCACACTGGTACACAGAGGACGTACTTCTCATGTATGGAATGTCGATATTAAGACTCCCGACGGGAAACTGGTATCGACCGCTCGTGTTGTCAATCTTATAGTAAAGAAACGATTATGAATATTCCCGGAACCACCATCCACAAACTGATAGACCAACTGACGCAAAGTTCTTTCAGCTTTGCACTGTATCGCCTGCCGTGGACAGACGAACCGATACTGGTGTTGCAGGAAGAAGGAGAAACGGAAATAGTGGAAAATCCAGCCGACTTAAACGGAAAGCGGGGATTTGTACTGACTCCTTTCCACCCGACTCAGGAACGTCCGGCAGTCATCATACACCCGGATAAAGTGGCACATGAATGGAATAATATCAGTCAGGTTCTGGAGGATTTCGTTTCATCGAAAAAGATCACTCCGTCTGAAGTTACAGCTGTTGAAGCAGCCGTAACAGACGATGAGGAAGCTAAAATCAGATATGAACAAGCTTTCAGTCGTTTTATAACTCCCTTAAAGAATAAAACCTTCCGGAAGCTGGTGCTTTCACGTAATTATACCCAAACCATAAAGCCTGATTTTTCGCCTCTCAGCGCCTTTATCCGTGCCTGCAACAGTTATCCGCGCATGATGATTTCTTTGTGCCATACTCCTCTGACCGGGACCTGGATCGGCAGTACGCCCGAAATTATTTTAAGCGGCCACGAAACGGAATGGCACACGGTAGCACTTGCCGGAACCATGCCTATGCAAGGAGAAACCATGCCGACGGAATGGAGTGAAAAGAATCAGGAAGAACAGGCTTTTGTCAGTGAATACATCCGACAGACAGTCAAACGCTTTGGCAGCAAGCTCAAAGAAAAAGGGCCTTATACAGCCAGAGCCGGACAACTGGTACACCTGAAAACTGATTTCCATTTCCAGTTGAAAGATACTTCTCATCTGGGCGATATATTGAAGGAGCTTCATCCTACCCCCGCCGTCTGCGGACTGCCTAAAGAGGAAACCTATACTTTCATATTGGAAAACGAAGGGTATGACCGAAGCTACTATGCCGGAATTATCGGATGGCTGGACCCTCAAGGCGATACCACACTTTATGTAAACCTGCGGTGTATGAACATTGCCGGACAAACAGCCACACTCTATGCCGGAGGCGGCATACTTCCTTCGTCGACAGTAGAAACAGAATGGGAAGAAACCCAGCAGAAAATGAATACCATGCGCAACATTTTATAATAACTGAGCCTATGTATACTGATAAGAAAAGCATATTGCAACTGGCCTCCCTGCTCCGGAGCCATGGAATCAAACGGATTGTACTCTGTCCGGGAAGCAGGAATATACCTATCGTCCAGACACTCACTAATATTCCGGACTTCACCTGTTACCCGATGACCGACGAACGCAGTGCAGGCTTCTTTGCCCTCGGACTGGCTTTACACGGCGGAGCACCTGCTGCCGTATGCTGTACATCGGGAACCGCCCTACTGAATCTGCATCCGGCTGTAGCCGAAGCATTCTATCAGCAAGTACCGTTGGTAGTTATCTCTGCCGACCGACCGGCTGCCTGGATAGGACAAATGGATGGACAAACACTTCCTCAACCCGGGGTATTTGGTCAGTTGGTGAAAAAATCAGTCAACCTGCCCGAAGTAACCGACGAAGAAAGTGAATGGTTCTGTAACCGACTGATTAACGAAGCTTTGCTCGAACTTAATCATCATGGTAAGGGCCCGGTTCACATCAACGTACCTATCAGCGAACCGTTCTTCCTGCTTCCAGTCAACGAACTGCCGCAGGCAAGAGTCATCACCCGCTATCAGGGACTGAACATTTACGACAAGGATTACCAGCCGCTGATAGAACGTCTCAACAAATACCAGCGACGCATGGCGGTAGTAGGACAGATGAATCTGATTTATCTGTTCGACAAGAAGTATACCAAGATGCTGTACAAGCATTTCGCATGGTTTACTGAAAATATAAGCAACCGTACCATACCGGGAATGCCTATACGGAATATCGAACCTCTGCTTTGTTCCATGAACAACGAGGAACAGGAGAAAATGCGTCCCGAACTGCTTATTACCTACGGAGGACATATCATCTCGAAACGTCTGAAGAAATTCCTCCGCAAACATCCTCCCGTAGAACACTGGCATGTATCGGCCGACGGCGAAGTGGTCGATTTGTTCGGCTCACTGACTACCATCATCGAAATGGATCCGTTTGAATTTCTGGAAAGAATCGCTCCGATGCTGGACAGCCGTACGCCGGAATACCCGAGAGCATGGGAGGCTCGCTCGAAAGCAATTCCACAAGCCGATTTTGCCTATTCCGAAATGAGTGCCATCGGCAAGGTCATCTGTCATCTGCCATCTCCGTGCTCCCTACACCTGGCCAACAGTTCTGTGGTGCGTTATGCGCAATTGTTCGATTTGCCCAACGATGTGGAAATCTTGTCCAACAGAGGAACAAACGGTATAGAAGGTTCTCTTTCTACCGCACTAGGATATGCTACGGCTTCTGACAAGCTGAACTTTATCCTCATCGGCGATTTGAGTTTCTTCTACGACATGAATGCACTTTGGAATTCCAACTACGGCACGAACGTACGTATTCTGCTACTGAACAATGCCGGAGGAGAGATTTTCCATGCACTGCCCGGACTTGAACTGCATGAAAATGCCCGTCGGTTTGTAACAGCCACTCATACCACATCCGCACGTGCCTGGGCCGAAGATAGAGGATTTGAATATCTCTCGGCACACAACGAAGAAGAGCTGACAAATGCAGTCAGTACATTCACCCAACCGGATATCACTGCCCGTCCGATGTTACTGGAAGTCTTTACAGACAAAAAAACAGACATCGAGCTGTTGAAAGAATATTACCATAACCTAAAACAAAAATAATTCCACTATGTCACAAAAGAGAGAATGGAAAACCATCAAAGAGTATCAGGATATTCTTTTTGATTTCTATAATGGAATAGCTAAAATAACCATCAATCGTCCGCGTTATCGCAACGCTTTCACACCAAGAACGACATCGGAAATTAGCGATGCGCTCTATTATTGCCGCGAATGTCAGGATATCAATGTCATCGTTCTTACCGGAGCCGGCGACAAAGCATTCTGTTCGGGTGGAGATATGCATGTAAAAGGACACGGAGGTTACATCGGCACCGACGGAGTACCTCGTCTGAATGTGCTCGATGTACAGAAACAAATCCGTTCGATTCCGAAACCGGTTATCGCCATGGTCAACGGTTATGCCATTGGAGGCGGACACGTTTTACATGTGGTATGCGACTTGACAATTGCTTCCGAAAATGCGATATTCGGACAAACAGGTCCACGGGTAGGTAGTTTCGATGCAGGATTCGGTTCTTCTTATCTGGCACGCATCGTAGGACAGAAAAAAGCGCGTGAAATCTGGTTCCTCTGCCGCCAGTATTCGGCACAGGAAGCCCTCGAGATGGGATTGGTCAACAAAGTCGTTCCTTTCGACTCACTGGAAGATGAAGTAGTAGAATGGGCCGAAACGATGATGCAGCACAGCCCGCTGGCATTACGTATGATAAAAGCCGGACTGAATGCAGAACTGGACGGTCAGGCAGGTATTCAGGAACTGGCAGGCGACGCAACCATGCTTTATTACATGACAGAAGAAGCGCAGGAAGGTGGACGTGCCTTCTTGGAAAAGCGCAAGCCCGACTGGAGTAAATTCCCGAAAATGCCTTAATCATCAAAGCATATAAAACTTTCAGACACGAGTGTGTCTGAAAGTTTTTATTCGTTAAGAGAGCAGCTACTAACGTCAGTCTGTTACGGTCTGCGTAACGTTCAATTCATCACAATGCTTATGTATACAATCAAAATTATTCCGAAGACTTTACATTTCAAACAACCGGCAGGAACATCAAGAGGAGTATATCGCATCCGGAAAGTGTGGTACTTGTTGCTGACGGACACACAGACGGGGAAATATGGCGTAGGAGAATGCGCTCCCCTACCGGCATTGAGTTGCGACGACTTGCCCGACTATGAGGAAATCTTGGCCAAGCACTGCCGGCAGACGGAACAGAATGGAACAATCGACTACGAGGCTCTCCGCCCCTATCCCTCCATGCTGTTTGGATTGGAAACTGCTTTTGCTCACCTAAAAGCCGGTAACTTACAATTCTGGCAGACTCCTTTTTCAGAAGGGAAAGAAGGAATTCCTATCAACGGACTGATATGGATGGGAAACTTCGACGAAATGTACCATCGGATAGAAGAGAAAATGAAACTCGGCTTCCGATGCATCAAAGTAAAAATAGGTGCTATCGATTTCGACCGAGAACTGGAGCTGCTGGCACACATCCGCCATCATTTTTCTCCCGAACAAATAGAGCTCCGGGTAGATGCCAATGGAGCTTTCTCTCCGGCAGATGCTCCTGAAAAGTTGAAAAGACTTCATGCGTTTCATCTGCATTCCATCGAACAACCTATCCGTGCCGGACAATGGCAGGCTATGGCTGAACTGTGCGCCCAGACACCTTTCCCCATCGCACTGGACGAAGAACTGATCGGAGTGAATACGCTGGCACGCAAGGTAGAGCTTCTTGAAACTATCCGACCGCAATATATTATTTTAAAACCGTCTCTCCACGGAGGCATGAAAGGAGCCCAGGAATGGATTGAACTCGCCGCCGAACGAGGTATCGGCTCATGGGTAACTTCCGCTTTGGAATCGAACATCGGACTTAATTCCATCGCACAATGGTGTGCCACTCTTCATCCTGCAATGCCTCAAGGATTAGGTACAGGTATGCTTTTTACGGATAATATCGACTACCCGCTTCATATTGAAGGGGATTGTCTGTGGTTCCACCCAGAAGAAAAGGAACCTGATTTTAAATCATTTCTCATATAACACAACTACTATGTCAACATTTGTCACCGAAATATCTCAGCAAACCATCACAATAGACGGCATACACTATACAGCTGCCGATGCCACAGCGTCTGCACCGGAAACGAAGAGTCTTCTCCAAACCAAGTTTCGCACTATTTATGGTGAGGACAGCTTTTATGCTGTTCTTGCCGATTTTCTGGCTGAATGGTTCGACGGAAACGATACCCTGAAAGTACATACATCCGGTTCCACCGGAACACCTAAAGAGCTTTGGGTGGAGAAAAGCCGGATGATGAACAGCGCCAAACTGACCGTATCTTTCTTAAATTTACACAAAGGTGACAGTGCTCTGTTATGCATGCCTCTACAATACATAGCAGGCAAAATGGTTGTAGTACGTTCACTCGTAGCTGGACTGAATTTGATACCTGTATCTCCATGCGGACACCCGATGCAGGAGTTACATACTGCACCGACTTTCGCAGCCATGATTCCCATGCAGGTATTCAATACCCTGCAAGTACCGGCCGAACGAGAACCGCTCATGCAGGTCCGTCACTTGATAATAGGTGGAGGAGCTATCGATGAAAATTTGGAAAAGTCGCTACAAGATTTTCCTTATGCCGTATGGAGTACGTACGGGATGACGGAAACTCTTTCTCATATTGCCTTACGTCAACTAAACGGAAAAGGACGTTCTGAATGGTATACTCCTTTCAGTAATGTCAGCCTCAGCTCTTCGGAAGAAGGAACACTAGTCATCAACGCTCCCCTCGTCAGTGAAGAAATACTGAAGACAAACGACATTGTGGAGTTTAATATATCAGGACAGTTCCGTATTTTAGGAAGAAAAGACAATACAATCAATACGGGAGGCATCAAAGTACAGATAGAACAGGTTGAGGACGCACTTAGACCATTACTCCCCTGTCCGTTTATGATTACGTCTGTATCCGACATCAAATTCGGCGAACAAATTGTGTTGCTTCTCGAAACATCGGCAATCGATAAAGAAAAGATAGACAAAGCAATAGCTACCCTACCTCCTTACTGGCGTCCCAAACAAACAATTTGTGTAGAAAAGCTTCCGCAAACAGAAACCGGCAAGCCCGATAGAGCCAGCGCTCGAAAATTAGCAGCAAATAAAATAGACAAAGCGTAGGAGAGCAAGACTTAAATTCGTATATTTGTTTCCCATAATAAAGTACTAACAACTAATACTTATGGAAGAAACATCTTTTCTGATTCCTTTATTGCTAACAATCGGCGGACTTGTCATAGGAGCCTTACTGAAATCATTATTACAACACACTCGAATACCATATACGGTAGGGCTGTTTGCCGTCGGACTTCTGGTCGGATTGTTAAACCGCTCAGGGGTTTTCGATTGCTGGAATGGATTATCGGAAGGTGTCAGTTCGGTAGCCAATATCAATCCGGACCTGATACTCTATCTGTTTCTGCCTATCTTGATTTTTGATGCGGCTTATGAACTGAACCTGCATATCTTTAAAAAGACACTGGCCAATGCCACTTTACTTGCCGTACCGGGACTGATAATCTGCATGTTGCTAACGGGTGCATTATTGATGGGTATCTCCTTATTTGTACCTGAGCTCAGTTCGTGGACATGGGGATTTGCACTGATGTTCGGTGCTCTGATCAGTGCGACCGACCCGGTTGCCGTAGTCGCCCTGCTACATGAATTGAAAACCAGCAAACGCTTTTCTACACTTGTTGATGCAGAATCTCTTTTAAACGACGGAACTGGTATTGTATGCTTCATGCTATTCTTCGGAACTTATGCCGCCACAGGAGAAAATTCTTCCTCACCTGTAATGGAATTCATACAAGTAGTAAGTATCAGTACCTTATTAGGTTTCCTGTTGGCACGCTTAGTAATATGGTTTATAACCCGTATCAACTCGGAAGAGATGATACAAAACAGCGTGGTCATTCTGTCGGCATATCTTACTTTCATTATCTCTCAATATTACCTGGGAGTTTCGGGAGTAATAGCGCTGTTAGTCTTCGGACTGACCGTAACCTACGTGGGAAAGCCAAGGCTGAAGCCTCAGGTCAATAACTTTATGGAGCATTTCTGGGAACTCCTGACATACATAGCAAATACTTTAATCTTTATTCTTGTCGGAATTGTCATTGCCGAAAAGGTCGACTTTACCTGGAGTGCATTCGGCATCCTGATTCTGATTTATGTTTGCCTGAACTTGATCCGTTTCGCCATGATCATGTTGCTTTATCCGCTCATGAAAAGAATGGGATACGGACTGAGCAAACGTGAGTCGGTCATTCTTACCTGGGGAGGATTACGAGGTGCATTGGGCATGACACTTGCACTTATGGTATCGTATACGCCAGCCATTCCGGAAGATGTACGCAGCCAGATTCTATTCTTTACGGCAGGAATCGTTACGCTTACTCTCTGTGTCAATGCCACTACCACACGATGGTTGTTAAACCGCTTGGGACTGATCAATACTCCTTCAGCACGTATCATATTGGAAAATAAAATACAAAAAACTATTCGAGAAAATTCTGAAAAATACTTGGAACGTCTGGAAAAAAGAGAAGCTCTAACCGGAACGAACTGGGATAAAGTGAAACATTATCTCTTTCCGGAACCTCAGGAAACGCCTGTGGCTGCCGGTACGCATGCCATGCTTACCGAAGTCCGCTTACGTGTACTCGACCGGGAAAAAGCCCTCTGCCATGAACTTTACGATCAAGGAATTATTTCTCAGTATACTTTCCGCAGACTGATGAACTCATTGGATGAGTTATACGATCACGACGGAACTTATCCATTGGATCATCGAAACTCGATCTTCCGTTTCTGTAGCCGGACAGCACTGCTGAACAGCTTACGGAATGAGCCTTACCTGCACAACCTGATGAGCTTCTATTTCCGTAAACGAATCGCACTGATTTATGATTTAGGCAGAGGCTTTATCATCATACAAAAAGAAGACCTGAAGTTTTTGGATGAACTAAAAAATTCGGACTTGCTGAACAAGGAACAGAAACCTGTAGCAGACATACTAAAAGAAGAAATCACCCAGAACATTGATGCGATGAATCTGTTGATAAATAACCTGGCGGTAAGTTTTCCGAAAGCTTACAATCATGCACTTACCCTGAAATCGATTCGCATGCTGCTCAGTAATGAACGAAAAACAATCAGACAACTGATAGAAAATGGGGTTCTTTCGGAAAAAGATGCTGAAAGCCTGCTGCAGAAGGTTGACGAACGTACTGATGAACTCAACACATTCAGATATACCATTCCGGGCACTATTTTACGGAGCTTATTCAAAAGAAAGAAAAAAGAATAAATCAGCTAAAGAGCATGAAAACGGTCAGATTAATAACTTGCGACGATTCATTCCAGGCTCGACTCATTGTCGGAGCCTTGGAAAATGAAGGCATTGCGGCTATATTACATAACGAAAATACGTCTAACGTTTTAAGAGGATATATCAGCAATATCTCTGGCGTAGATATTTTTGTTTACGAAGACGAATATGAGAAAGCCATCAAGCTGCTTGAGCAAAATCAAATGATACCGGAACAACTGAAATATTGCCCATACTGTCATTCCAGCAACATTCAGTTTGTCTTGAAGAAAAAGAAAAGATTACGGGCCATTGTTTCAACCATCCTAGCTATGCTTGCCGGTGCCCCTCCGGGTACAGAACATTGGGAATATATTTGCAAACAATGCGGAAAACATTTTGACAAACCTGTTGCCTGAAAAATAGCTGATACCCACAAAAAATATAAAATAAATGAATGAAGGCATGTCAGGACAGGTAGCCATTTTCAGTATATGCGAATAGCCCGTCATACCTTCATTCATCAAATATAAAGTGTATATACTCAATCGCAAAATCAAGCCTATTACAAAGCACAAGAGTTTTCTCCACAGAAATCTTTTCCGACTTCCCCTTCATATTCAGGATGACGCTGTAACCATACTACAGCATACGAACAAGTCGCAATCGGTTTCAAGCCGTTAGCACGTGCATAATCGTAAGCAGCCTTTACCAGCGCCGAAGCAATACCTCTTCCCTCAATCTCTGTAGGAACGATTGTATGACGAATATCCAATCCTTTATCATGAAGTTGATAAGCGACGTGCGCTTCATATCCATCCACTTCTGTCCAAAATTTCATTTGATCCACATTATGTTTTACTTCCATAGTCATAACAAGTTTATAAATTCATACTCAACGCAATATACGAAATTAAGGAATATTAAAAAAGATATCTATTATTATTATCTCAAAAAAAACTACGAAATTTGCATCCGATATAAATTCATATAACGATATGGAAAAAGACAGTCTTTTTAAAAGGTATTTAGTTTTTATCGCAGGATTGTATTTTCTTGCTATGGGAATAACACTCATTGTCCACTCCAGCTTAGGAACGACCCCTATTTCAAGCATGAACTACATATTAAGCCTCAACACTTCACTATCTCTCGGTACATGGACTTTTATCGTCAACCTACTTATGATTATCATACAACTGTGGCTGGCAAGAGGTAAGTACGGTACTCGCAAAGATACAATTGAAATTCTGCTTCAAATTCCTTTCTCTTTTATTTTTTCTGCTTTTATCGACCTGAACATGGTTCTGATCCGTAACCTGGCTCCAAGTAACTATGGCATGGCTTTAGGAATTCTTTTGGCAGGTTGCTTCATTCAGTCAATTGGTGTCGTATTAGAGATTAAGCCCAAAGCAGCCATGATGAGTGCAGAGGGATTGGTAAAATACATCGCCCGTCGTTGCAACAAAGAATTCGGCAACGTAAAAGTATATGTAGATATTACACTTGTAAGCCTCGCCATTCTCATATCATTGGCTTTCACCATGCGCATAGAAGGTGTCCGTGAAGGTTCCGTCATTGCAGCTTGTATTACAGGTTATATCGTCAACTTCCTGAATCATAAGATAATGACACGTAAAATGCTTTATCGTCTTATCCCTGTCAGACATTAATCTTAATAAACATAACATGAAATATCAATTCGAAATTTGCGCAAACTCCGTAGAGAGTTGCCTTGCAGCCCAAGAAGGGGGAGCCCATCGTGTTGAATTATGTGCCGACATACCAGAGGGCGGAACGACTCCATCATTAGGGGAAATACAGACAGCACGCCGTTTACTGCAAATCAAACTACATGTTATCATCCGTCCACGTGGAGGAGATTTTTTATACTCTCCTCTAGAACTGGAAATAATGGAGGAAGATATACGTATTGCCAAAGAGGCTGGGGCCGATGGAATTGTAATAGGTTGTCTGACTCCTGACGGCGAAATAGACATGCCTGCAATGAAACGACTTAGAACGGCTGCCGGTAATTGCTCCGTTACCTTTCACCGGGCTTTCGACAGATGTAAGGACCCTTTTAAAGCACTTGACGAAATTGCTGATTTAGATATTCATCGTATACTGACCTCAGGACAGCAACCTACAGCTCCCCAAGGAAGTACTCTTATAAAAAAACTGATTGAATATGCCAATGGCAGAGTAAGCCTGATGGCCGGATGTGGAGTGAATGAAAACAATATTCGCCAATTGGCGTTGGAAAGTGGTGCCACCGAATTTCATTTTTCAGCACGAGAAAAAATAGAAAGTGCCATGCGCTATTCCAATCCCGAAGTCAAGATGGGAAGCGATTCCATTAATGAATATACGCGCGAAATAACAACCGCTCAACGGGTAAGACGTACAATTGAAGCACTACACAATCTATAATAAAAAAATCCTCGGCAACAAACCGAGGATTTTTTTATTTTCCAATATTCATTGCATTTATTCATCCCAAACCAAGTAAGCAGAAACCAGCCAATGATTTAACTCTTCACCATTTGCAGGCTGGGCATTGGGAATAGTCACTGTAAACGTATGCTTACCTGCTTGTAAATCCTTCAGACAAATTTCTTCAGGAACAACATCCGAACCCGGACACCAGTTAGAACGAGAAAGGTCAGAAGAAGCCAAAGGTTCTTCTACTTCTTTTGTCTTATACCCATCTTCAGCGATATAGGCAGCCAAACGTTTTACAAGCCATACACCTGTAGCCGGATTAAAACGGCGGAAAGAAGCGCAATCATCTCTCCAAGGAATGAAACTATATACCTCTTTACCGTCTACAGAAAGGATATTTTTCTTCTGAACGAATTCATCCCCTCCGCTATGACCGCCATGACCTGTTACAATATATTTCAGACGTACATTCTTCGCATTCTTAGGAAGAACGAAATCAGTAGACACTGACTTGCGCGCAAAAATATCCGGATAGGTCTGACCTATATAATACACAGTATTCATCAAAGGCTCCACATGGCGACGAATCAACTTTTCGCAAGGTACCGGGGTTTCCTTAACATTCAGTTCCATGCTGGCAACATAACCCTCGGCTGTCCATGTATCAATAAAAATTCCTACATAAACTTCTCCTGTAAGAGCCGGGTACAAATCGGTAATATCCTGTTCCCACTGTACACACTGTTCCCATTTTGGAATATAAACCGGACGGCGTTTGCTAGAAAGCGAATCATCATTCTGGCTGTAATATCCCACTCCAAAAGGAGTCATGAAACGCATTAATTCTATAGTTGGCAAATAATCTTTTCCCGGAACTATACCAATCAGATTTTCCAACTTCAAGCTATCCACTTCTGGAAATTTCTTCTTTCCTTGTGCTATACTCAACAAATTAATTGCAGAATGCTTAGGAAGGACAAAACAAGAACCTGATTTATCCCAGCGATCGCCATTCGAAGCAACCTTTACTTTCACACTAACCGTTACATCACGCTGATAATCGGGTATCTGAATTTTCTTTAAGATAATACGACCATTCACCAAATGGATTATGCCATCACTGTCCGCTTCCGAGAAGCTTGGATATTTATCAGGCAAAAAACGTATGTTCGCATTGTTAAATACCTGTAAGCTTAAGTTTCCTTTAGCGGGTAGTTCTTTGTGACTGGCTGCATTTACTGTTAGTGTAAACAGCAAAGAAAAAAGAATAAAGATTTTTTTCATGTTTGTTGTAAATTCTAATGCTTTCAGATTAATAAAATTCGAGTTCTCCTGATTTATACAAATAGCTATAAATTCAAAAAGAACTCGAAATCTTTATTTATTTTTGTACAGTAATAGGCTCGCAGGTAAACTTACTAAGATTGTCTACCACATAGCGTACATTTTCTTCCGGCATACTGATCGCAATACGAAAACTATGAGTAGTAGCCTCTACAGAAATATCAGAACCAGCTGGCAAGCCATTTAGTTCATCCGCAGTCAGGAAGAAACTTTCTTTCTCACGCAAGTATCTCTTTTCTTTTGAATAGAAATCCTGCTGTGCATAAAACATCGCCCACAGCAATTTATATGCAGCCATATTATAAGGATACTTAAAAGTATCTGTTCCCTGTCCTACCACTTTATCAGAAAGATACAAGAATCCCCATCTGTCGGGCATGTGCATATCAATTTTTCCTGTCGGCATCCATACCCAGTTTTCTTCACGCTGTCCCGGCTTCAGCCATTGCACACGAGAGAAATTGATACGCCAATACTTACCGGCTTCTCCCGGATTAGAGAAATTTACAGTCAATGCTTTATGAGGAATAGCCATTTCTACGGTCCACTGCTTGTCTTTGTCCTTTGAATTATTCAATGTTCCGTCACGATGTACAGCCAATTGAAGTCCCGGACAATCCCACTGAACCATGAAGTTTCCTCCAGAACGATAAGGCTTATCCAGCATTAAATCGAAAATAACAGCTTTTGCATTAGTTTCGATTTCAAAGTAATTCTGACCGTCACCATCCGGATCAAGGAAAACCTCAAAATCATTGTCATAATAAATAATGGTATCTCGCTGATTCAGTTTCGCTTTAATGTCGTCCTCCTGCAACGTAGCAGCAACATAAAGATACTTATCGTCCCATAACATTTTAGCTGATGTGTCATAACACGGCTTGGCAAACCCTTCTCCACTTATATCCACAAAAGAGGAAGTTGGCTGTGCTTTCTGCCAATCTGCTTCGTTCAACTTTCCATCAATCTTTATTTTCCCATCAGTACGATAACATACATACCCTGCGGGCAAAGTAAGCATACGCTCATACTTCGAATACAAATTCTGCGCCAGGAGCTGTCCGCCCATTGTCAACGCAAGCAAACTACATAATAGTTGTTTTCTCATGGTTATTTTAATTAATTACTTTCTATTACCTGACCTGCTCCCCGATACAATTTTACCGGTCCGTCCAAGAGTACGGCAATTACCGTTATCTGTGGATCGAGTACATGCTCCGGCACATCAATATACAGATTACCCGGTACCTCGCTCCAATAATTCTTATTATAGACCTTATATGACAACATCGATCCGTTACCTACAACCCATACTCTATTCACTTTATTCATCAATCCCTTTACTTCGATTGGACCGTTTGGCTTGTAAGGTAAATAAAGGTACAAAATATCTCCCGCCTTGTTCAACGTTGTATATCCCTGGAAATGTTCAGTTGGAATACCGGCACGAGTATCATAAATAGCCTCTTTATGTTTTTTAGTCCAACGGCCAAATTCTTTCAGTATGGCAACCTGCTCTTCAGGAATAGTTCCATCTTCTTTGGGACCGATATCAAGCAATAGATTTCCACCCATGCTCAAACAGTCAACAAACGTACGCAATAAGATAAACGGTGACTTATAATTTGTATCCGTATGCTGATATCCCCATGAATCATTCATCGTCATACACAGTTCCCAATACTTATCTTTAGGACGTACGATAGGCACTCCCTGTTCCGGAGTAGCATAGTCACCATAACCCTGAATACGAGAATTGATAATCACATTCTTATTGTCTGATCTCAATAATTCAACGATACCTTTCGAATTCCATGCTTCCGCAGTTTGTTCCCAGTCACCATCGAACCAATACAAATCGGGTTTCCATGTTTTATTCAGTTCCGACAATTGTGCCATGTTGAAATCGACAAACCGTTTCCAGCGTACAGAATCATTTGTATAACGAACCTCTGTACGTGTCTTATTCGGATAATCAGGATGTGACCAGTCTAACAATGAATAATAAAATCCGAGTTTCAATCCCTGCTTACGTACTTCCTTTACAAAAGGACTGATTAAATCACGCTTAGCCGGTGTACATTTTACAGTACTCAGTTCCCCTGCCTTCGTATCCCACAAAGCCATACCGTCATGATGCTTAGTCGTAATCACCGTATAACGTGCACCACTCTCCTTAATTAAATCCACCCATGCTTTTGGATCATACTTTGAGGCAGTAAATCCATCTTTCTGGCTCATGTATTCTTCGTAAGGCAAATACTTATTAAAGAAAGACCAGCTCTCAGACACACCTTTTACTGAATAAATACCCCAATGGATGAAAATACCCAACTTGGCATTTGCAAACCACTCCATCCTTTTTTCTTTCTGTGCATCCTGTTGTTCTTTTTCCTGCACTTGTCCTATAACGGGACTAACCGCACAACAGAAAGCCGTAAACAAAGCTACTATCTGCTTCTTTATCATGCTGATAAAATTTTAATTTATATGATTAACTTTACAAATATAATTATATTTTAAAATATTTTATTTGCAGAAAATTAGAATATTCCCCTGATTATGCATTATTAACACATAAGAATCATCCATTTCAGACATTATAATGCACTCTTTATTTTTTAGTTATACATATTCCATTTATATTCATCGCCTAGCTCCAACAGATAATATATGAAAGGGTACTTATTTTCATTTGCCTATAATTTTTCACAAAAGAAAAAAACACAGATAGGAACAAGAAAATTTTATAAAACTACAAACTGATTTTTAAAGTAATAATATTAATCCTCAAACACATACAAATTATAAGAAAAAACAAAAGACCGATATAGATCAACTCATCTATACCGGTCTTTTCAAAACCTTGTAATTACTATCTACACTTATTTATCAGCAGCTTCCGATTCATTCAAGCTATCAATAATCTTCAACAGTCGCTCTCCTAGACCTATGGTATAGCCATGCGAAGTAAAGACAATGCGATTGAATGTATCACCGATAATAAATATTGGCAACTGTGTATTAGCTTCCAAATTCAATGCCTCCAGCAACTGTTTTTGTATCTTACTATCAGTATCAATACCCCAGACAATATGTTCAGGAAGCCCTGGAGCCGGAGCCGTCAAGTATTTTTCATAAGCAGCACGACTTGGGAATAACAATATCATCTTCCGTCCGCAAGCATCAAATTCTTTTGCCTTCACTGCGATATCCTTCAATGTATGGTCGGTAGGTTCTTGACCTACTCCCAAAATAGCTAGTACGAACAAGCCACGACCCGCAGACTTCAATACGGTTGTTTCTTCACCTGTCTCGGCATTCACAAATTTCGATTCAGAATCAAAATTACCAATGACCTTAACAGCTTCTGTATTATCGCGTACCAGTAATTCGCCACTGGCCTGTTCACCTTTCCGGATATTGAAGAAAGAAACTTGTCCCAATACGCCACCATCAGCTAAGCGACTACCTGATACCATCATATAATAACCTTCATCCAATGAAGAAGCATCCTTGAATAAAGCACTCCATTTGGCAAAATCTGGATAATTCAACAAGGTAAATCCTGTTCCATTATATTTAGAAAGGGTGAAATGACGAAGATATTCAGGATCATCCAGCTGCGGAATAGCTGAATAACTCAACTGCAACTGACCCGTTTCAGCAGCTCCAGAAACACCACTTTCAAAATCCAGTTGAATATCCGAACCGTTCTTCTGATAGAATACATTTCCTGTAACTCCATCTATCCATGCCGGAATACCCAACGAACGAGCTACCGCAACAAAAAAGATATCACGTGATACACGGTCGGCTGTACGACTACGCCATACACCTTCAGGAGAAATGAAAGTTCCTACACAGCATAAATCATCACGTAATGTAAGGTTCTTACGGCACCATTCAGCCAAGACATTCGGATCGGCACAGAACTGTTTAGCATCTTTCTTTGAAATTTCTTTCTGGAAGAAAGAACGATAGGCCGTCAACATCTCACCAGCGATACGCGGAGCAAGCACCTTAGCAGCATCAGCCGAAAGATCTGTATTATACAGATGGTCATTCAATATAGCTGCAGGCGTATCGCGCAAGTCTTTTTCAGAAAGTGTAGCCAGTAACTGAAGTGCACGTGATGCATAATTCTTTTTAGCTGCATCGCGTAAGAAATTCATAATTTCTGCATAATTACCTCTTGAGCCAACGATATAGTTGGTAATATCCTGAGTCTTATAACCGGTTTCTCCAGCAAACTTTTCAATGGCTGAAGCATCCGGGAAAGAAGCGACATAAGCGTTTCTGATAGAATCTTCCTGATTGAAACGGATATCATTCTTTGCACGCTGTTCCGGGGTAACCTCCGGAATATTTGGCTTTGTGGGAGGCGGAACCAAATCTACAGGGAATGAAAACTCTTCACCTACACGATGACGGAGATCAATCGTCACATTACGTTCCTTACCGAAACTTACTTTTTGAATACCGAACCGGTCACCTTTCGTTGCAAGAACCATCATATCGCCCAAACCAGCTGACAAACTAGCCTGACCATCTTGTTTCGTTATAACTGTATGAACGGTAAAGAATTCAGAATAATTATAAATCTTATACTGTACACATGCACCTTCCACCGGCTTACCCTGCTCATCGACAACAGTTACTGTCAGCGGAGCAAATTTGGCGTAATTTCCAATAATATTAATCTCAGTATAATTGGCTGTCGTTCGCATTACCTCTTCCGGTCCCTGATAATAACCAAACACCTTTGTATGCATCAACAGACCGCGACTTGCCGGAGCATTAAACCAGCCCAAATCAAGAACAGGTTCAGGCTCACAAGCGCCCAAGAAATGCCATTCACCATCAACCCATGCTTCTACCCACGCATGATTATCGTCGGTATGTGCCCAGCGCGGAGTATAAACCTGACGCGCAGGAATACCCACCGAACGAAGAGCTGCAACCAGGAAAGTAGATTCCTCACCACAACGTCCGTATGCAGTCTTTACGGTAGCTAAAGGAGCACTGGTACGTGCATCAGCAGGCTGATAGTTCACTTTTTCATGACACCAGTGATTCACTTCAAGCACTGCATCAAGCATTGACAATCCTTTCACACGAGGCATCAATTCATCGTGAAAGACCATGCGCGCACGGTCCAGATTTTCATTATTAATACGTATAGGAAGAACAAAATGGGCAAAAATGTCATCAGGAATTGTCTTACCCCACGTGGTTTCTTGTCGGGTTGTCAACGAACTCCGTACATTTTCCAGATAAAAATCACCGGAATAATCGGTAATATCCCCTACCGACATATAAGCATAAAAGAAAGTAAGTGCGTCGCGCTCTTCCTGTGTAAGCTGTTGCCGGAAGACATTAAACAAATCACCTGTCGGCAATGCTTCCTTCTTTTTTTGGAAATCGGCATTCACCCGATCCATAGAAAGACCTTGCCCGGCTACAGATAAGACTGAGAAAAACAGTCCCGCAATCATCATGAGAGATTTCTTCATAGCATAAACATTAAAATAATTTCACACTACAAAGATAGTTTTTTTAAGATTCACCCCCATAATTAGTATCAAAATATTTCTTATCCTGAATGAAAAAAGAAAATTATATAATAATGTACTCCCTTAATCTTCCGTAATTGTGGCATGGAATGTATATTTAAACACAAATATGGTACATATAAAACATAGAAAAAGGTCCAAACAAGGATAGAAAATGCCAAGCACGACATATCAATACGGGACATTAACCCGTATTGATAAAAGAATAAGAAAAACTTTTCCTATACTGATTTATAACCATACACTATCAAGAACATTATCATTTCATTTTAGTTCGAAAAATCTTTGTTTACTTTTGTTACTCTGTAAACTTGAATGTATGATAGAAATAGATGATAGATTAAGCGAAAAGTTCCACCAACAAATGGATGGAATATATGCACAAGACGAGGAACAACGCCTGTGTCTTATTGCGCAGTCATACTCTATTTGTGAGAACTCCATTGCCGTATTAAGTAATTTGCGTATAGGGAAAAGCCATATTTTTTTCGGTAAGTCTTGCAATATATTGGGATTAGGTAAACCAAACACCATTCAGACGGTTGATTCTGTATGGGAGGAAGAGATTTACAATCGGATTCATCCGGATGACTGGAAAAAGCGATGCCTGCAAGAATTAACTTTTTTCCGTAAGATATCTTCATCTCATTCAAAAGAATCATTCTCATGGTACCTTGAAAATACAATGAGAATGTGTGGAAAAGATGGTAAATTCCACTATTGGAAGCATCGTATCTTTTACTTCTCAGGCAACGGACAACAAGGAATAAGTTATTCTCTCTGCTTATATAATTTGACATCCAAAAATAGCGAAGCTGCTTATTTGATAAATACAATGACAGGAGAGAAAAAAATTCTTTTGACAGATGGGAATCAACTTCTTTCTGTTCGCGAGAAAATCATATTGCAAATGATACAAAATGGGAAATCCAGTAAAATGATTGCAGATAAATTGAAAATCAGCAAACATACTGTAGATCGCCATAGACAGAATATCATAGCCAAACTACGAGTAAATAACACCATCGAGGCGTGTCATAAAGCAAAAAGATTAGGAATGATAGATTAATCGAATGACCATCACATTTATCATTATGCAGAAAGATTATTCTTTCTACATGGATACTGATGGAAATGGGATATAGCTATATGAAACCATAATATTTTGTACAGAACATAAAATATTTTAATTACTTACTCTAAGCAAAATTGAATATGACAGCATGGGATAAAATGCAGAAGCATCAAATCTACAATGATTTTGATCCTGATTTGTTTGAACTAAGAGTTAAAGCAAAAAAACTATTTAAAGAATTTAACCGCACCGAAGACGAAGAGATTGAACGACGCCAAGAAATCATGCGACAACTCTTCAAAAAAGTAGGTGAACGCGTTTGGATGGAACCGGACTTTACCTGCGAATTCGGTAAAAACATTACAATTGGAAACGATGTCTATATCAACTTCGGGTGTACACTTCTTGATTGCGGACAGATAACAATAGGCAATCACACACTATTAGGCCCTAATGTAAGTGCATATTCGGGTAATCATTCACTCGATGCAGCAGAACGAATAGCCGGTGCCTTAGTACCTAAGCCTATTACCATAGGAAACAGAGTCTGGATTGGAGGCGGTAGCACAATTCTCAGCGGAGTTACTATAGGTGATGATAGTGTTATTGGCGCCGGTAGTATCGTAACTCATGACATACCTTCAGGTGTCTTAGCTGCCGGCAATCCTTGCCGTGTATTAAGGAAAATCACAGATAAAGATAAAGTTGGCTATTCTATATAATAAATAGTCTTTTCAGCATAAAGTGAGGATATCAAAATAACATTTGGGGAAAGGATAGCCCTCAATCGGATGAACACAGAAATACTTGGAGACTGACAATATAAAAGCAGAAAAGGTGTGAAACCACTTAGGTTTCACACCTTTTCTTATGGATGTTTATCGTTTATTTATCGATAATTATTTAACTTCCTCAAAATCAACAGTACCTCTGTATGAGCAACTTGCGTGAACGTGTTGCAAATATAGCGGAAACCCGAAAATAAGCATCCATAAGCAACCACGTTCTCAACTTGTGCAAAAATACAAAAATAAGATAGAAATCAAAGAATACAACTCGCAACAAATTACATTATTATTTATTTTTTAACCAATCAGTAATACGTTTTCCTATAGTTGCAGATTTATTGAAAGAATTTTTTCGTAAATAAGCATCAAAGTCTGCCCAAAATGGCAGATTATAATTTCCATATTTATCTATCTTAATTTCTTTTTCTAGAAATGTATCTATCAAATTGTCCAATCCTCTCTTTCTTATAAGATTATTGTATAAAAACAAAGTATTGATTGAGATGGCCATAATAGGTCTACATGCTATATCGTTCAACTCTAAATCAGGAAATATTTTCACAACATCAACAAAACTTTTATTAAGAATAGACAAAAAGCCTGGTTGAAAAAAACGTATATCCTCTAATACCAATATAGGATAATAAGCAACGTCATCAGGTATTTCTGTATCCCATTGAAAAGCATCAGCCTCAATTGCATTTATATGCTTTGTAAGTTGTCCAATACCTATAGGCTCTGGCTGTTTATTAAATTCTTGTCTATTAGGATCTATATTATGAGTTTTAAGGACAAGCTTATTTAAAATATTTTCCATCATTTCATTGTAGTCACCATTATCGCGTATAGCTCCATTCATTTTTATAGACTTGCATTCCATAATCAGCAAATTACTATTTTTCCGCACATAAAAGTCTGGTTCATCTTTATCTTCCTTTGTATTATAAAGATTTCGAACTGGGAATGTGTATATCTTTTCAGGAATACATTGAAACAATGTATTCCTGAAAAGTATTTTTTCTATAAAATCTTTATTAAAATCAAAAAATCCAATACCTTTATTTTTACCACTTATTAAAGGTGAAAAGTCAAAAAACAAACTATTAAAAAGACGTTCACAAAGCAATTGTGTATTTATAATTACATAACCAGAACCATTTTCTAATTTTACAAATGGCTTAGAACGGAATATGCGATAGTCAACATTATTATCTCGTTGATATGCATTCCCGCTTTCATCATAAGGAATAAATTCATTTTCATTAATAGATAGTTTCTCTATTAAAATAGGTGAGAAATATCCTGTTTTATCCCTTTTACTTATTTGTTCTGTATTTATTATAGGTACACCTTTAAGATTGTTTAGACGATAATACTCAGTTTCGTGTGCTAAATATAAAATTGTAGAAAAATACTCTTTCCAAGACGATATTCCCCATTGAGACAGAAGAATTTCTGATGCCTTTGATAATACTTGATTTCTGGGAATATAATCTATTAATGTTATAAAATAGTAAATTTGTGCTTGTAAGACTGCTTGAAAATCATAATTATTACAATCATTAGTTAGGAATGAATTCAAAAATATACTTTCCTCAACAAATTGTAATCCTTTGTCTTTTTCTGTGGAACGAGTATATTTGAATATTTTCTCATTCAAAGCCAAAATGACTTTAAATAAAGTCAATTCTTCGTCCTCTGGTACTATCGTTGCTTGAAATTCGTCCATTTTTATAGCAAAAATATTACGCCAAAGCTCCAAGCTTGTCCTAAAAGTACAAAGAACAACCTGATCACCAGGAGTCAAACCTATCCGTTTAAAATAGGATAAACATTGTTTGTTCAAAATATCTTCATGCTTTTGACTATAACAAGAAAATAAAGTATATTTACTATTAGGAAAAAGCATATTGCCATATTGCAAACTGAGAAGAGTTGCCATTCTCACAAGTCTATCTCTACTAAATGTTTTCAATACACTAGGTATATCTAAAGGCTCTTCGTCAAGAAAGAAGTCTGAAAACTCTATAACACGTTTAATTCCTATTTTATTCATATTAAAATTTCAATCAAAAATTAAATTGATATAAGACATCACTATCATTTACAACATATAACATTATGGTTTCATGCAAAGAGATTTTCTTAATTACAAAAATATGATTTTTATCTTTTTAAATAGATTATAAACACATAATAATCAAATCAATGGGGCAATTTTAACAGAATATCCGGTATTATCCTTACCTTTGTATATAGAATTTGGGCTTTATCCCCAAACAACAAAAAGAAAACGATGCAAATTCATAACAATACATTGATAACGGAATGCTCGTCTTACGATTTCAAGGAAATGCTGGAGCGTAAGAAAGTGAAGTCATGGCTTAAATCCGTGTCGGCTTTTGCCAATACGGACGGTGGCAGTTTGTTCTATGGAGTAAACGATGACGGAGTAATTGTAGGTTTGGAGAATCCGCAAGCAGATGCCGACTTTATCAGTGAAATGATAAAAGCAAGACTTGACCCAGTACCAGAGGTACAACTTATTCCGATTGAACATGAAGGACGTAACCTGCTTGAAGTAAGAGTAAAGGCAGGAACGCTGACACCATATTATTATTATCAAGACGGAACACGTACAGCTTATACACGAGTCGGTAATGAAAGTGTGGAATGCAATTCGCAACAACTTCTTTCATTAGTATTAAAGGGTACGCACATGACTTGGGATTCGCTGCCTACACAAGTAGATGCCAACAAACATTCTTTCGTTATCCTTGCCAACACTTTCCGAGAGCAAACCCATCAGGAATGGAATGATAAGTATTTGGAATCATTCGGACTTGTCACATCTGACGGTAAGCTGACCAATGCCGGATTGCTGTTTGTAGACAATTGTACTGTATTCCAATCACGAATTTTCTGTACCCGCTGGACAGGACTTTATAAAGACGATGCTATCAGTTCCGTAGAACATCGGGCAAATCTTGTATTGCTTTTGAAATATGGCATGGATTTCATCAAGAACTATACCATGAGCGGATGGGTGAAGATGCCGAACTATCGCCTGAATCTCCCAGACTATTCCGATCGTGCAATCTTTGAAGGGTTGGTAAACCATCTTATCCATAGAGATTACACAGTAATGGGCGGTGAAGTACATATTGACATCTATGATGACCGAGTAGAATTGGTATCACCAGGAGCAATGCTTGATGGCACACAAATTCAAGACAGGGACATATACAAAGTGCCGTCTATGCGCCGTAACCCTGTTATTGCGGATATGTTTACCCAATTGGACTATATGGAGAAACGTGGTTCGGGCTTAAGGAAAATGCGGGAACTTACGGAGAAACTGCCTAATTTCCTGCCGGGCAAAGAACCACAATGTCAAACGGAAGCAATTTCTTTCTATACCACATTCTATAATTTGAATTGGGGAGAGAACGGAAGGATACCTATAGAGGAAGTCGCCAACAGGGTAAATAGTAGCCTCGAAAAGTACTCTATCGATGAAGAGTCTTCGGTGAAAACTTTCGGTGATTTACAGAAATCTTCGGTGAAAACCTTCGGTGATTTGCAAAATTCTTCGGTAAAACAAAAGCGATTGGGACGGACCGCACAAAGCATTCTTGACCTTGTAATATCAGATGGTTCTATATCTCAAGATAAGATGGCGGAGAAGATCGGAGTTAGTAAACGAGCCATTGAAATGCAGATTGCAAATCTAAAAGCCAAAGGATTGCTTGTCAGAGAGGGAGCAGATCATGGTGGCTATTGGCGTATTGTAATTAATCCTAAAGCAGAAGAATAGATCTATG